>JADEYI010000186.1_pt1 | contig 113011 bp, 177 predicted proteins | sample 8542331 | NCBI WGS metagenome assembly JADEYI01 (sample SAMN16510988, study PRJNA670497) | mine drainage metagenome | isolation source: biofilm near Copperflume 1 | place: Germany: Marsberg coppermine Kilianstollen | collected 2018-02
CCTATCTCACTGCTAAGGCACGTGCTCCCACGTGTATAGCCAGATCCGTTACACTGGACCAGTGGCGGCGTCGGTATATTGCAGCAAGTAGTGAACGGTGGAATTGTTAAGACTTGCAAACTTTGAAAGTGATAAATTTTGATGGGGTGCCTCGCAAATTGGCATTTTTATACATAGAAATTTTCCTAATTTGGGCGATATCCAGATTTGGCATCTTCTCAAGAATAAGCCATTATTTCACGAGGCAGGTAATAAAACATCTTTTGGGCTATAGCTACATTCCCCTCATTATATATGCGTTTTCTCCCGGTGCCCCTCATCAATTTCCATAGAGGTCAGAATGCCACTGTAAAGTATCAACTAGGCTAGGGGACTATCCTGAGGACAATGGATTTAATGGTAGTGATCTTTGGATCAGCTCGGACTAGTCGACTAGGCATAGTCTTCGGGCAGGGTGTAAGTCTTTACAACAGGTGCCACCGGACTATATGACTGCGCACGTTTTGGAGTAGGCTAATATGGCCTAGTGGCCCTGATCTGTGACATAAAGGATGTGTAAGGGAAACTTTTACACCCACAGTGTGTGACTCATTCGGAGCAGATTTGATTTACTTTGGAACATAAAAGATGTGGTGGAAGAGCTGTGCTGGAGAAAGACACGTAGATTGACCTAGCATCAGAGGATAAGGGTTTTGGAAGGTCAAAATTTGACCCCCTAGGGTTTTTGGAATCCCGCCTCCAAGGCCTGAAAAACTTTTCCCATGCTCTGGCGCTCGCATTGCCAGTGCAATGCAGAATTGGACAAGCCTGCATGTGTGCATCCTCATGTTTTACATAAATGCATATTCAAAGTTTGAACGCTTGGACCAAAAGGCACTGCAGAATTGGCAGCTCCCAACAACTCTTATGGTTTTGCCACGATAGTGCAAGATCATGCATGGTTTTACATTAAATTTAATAGTACAATTGTAAGATCATCTTGTTATCCCCAAGGCCTGCAAGAAATGTGCGCACAGCCACAGATCTAGTTAATCACTAGCTTCACACATCATGTGGTGTACTGTGAAGACACTAAGCCTGATGACATCATTTTAGTCAGACTTCACCAGTCACCGCAGAGCACGTTTGCTGTACGTCCTAGTCACAAGAAGATAGTTTTGCTCGAGAAGGATCTACAACATGCACCGCATTTGGTGCCATGGAAATTGTGATGTGACTCAACCTTGTGCAATTAGAATTTGCAGCTTAACAGGCTGCAGCATTCATCTGTGCACAAGGCAATCTGTTCACCCGATTTTCCTGATCTCTCTGGTGCACTAAAGCACAACTGCTGCACCAACATGCTAGATTACGAGCTACGACAAGTGACAAAAGCAAAGCACATCACTAGCCCTAGATACAGACAATACACATTCTTTCAGCCATACATGCGTCAGGCTAATTGCGCCTGACCAACCTCTCAAATCAACACATTCTCATCGACCCCGCAATACTGCAGAGGGAAATAATGCCATGGTGCACCACCTGACAGCTGCATGCGACTGCAGCCGGCAGGCAGGCAATCCCATGACTCGTCTGCAGAAGCTCGTCGGAATTGCTGTGAAGGATCAATAGCAAATGAAAAAGAGGCACACCGTTTCTTGAGTCTCTTCTCTCACACATGCGTTGTACAAGCTCACAAATTGTGCTGCGCGCTACAAATCATAACGAATTACTACCTCTAAGCGCAAGCACGTCTCTCATTATCTACCTACTCTCGCACACACTGGAGCCTTGCAGGGCTGCTGTCTCTTGGGAGGCTCTGCTAGCAGCGACCTCAGTGTCGGCCAGTCGTGTGCTTGGCTAGGACAGCATCTGGCAGCTGCCTGCGCTCTCCGCTTGCAGGCACCTTCTTAGGGTGCACCTTCACCTGCAGGATACCACGCACACCTCAGCAAGACTACAAAACCCAAAATGATGAGAAGCAGACATGACCAATGGGGTACGATGTGCATGCATCAGCGACACATTGTCAGAATTGCTGCTGGCCTGTGAACAACACGCAGCTCTCTGCACGATGAGCATCACTCAAACCAGAGAGGGTGCCTTTGAAATACACCTGTGCGCTGCAGCCAGATGCCAGATGCACTGTCATCACATTAAAGCATCGTTTGAGCAGACAGCATCAGATACACACCTTGGTGGTGCCCTTGGGCGGGAGGAACCAGAGGCCGCCGGTGGGGGCAGGCCCCTGGCCGACCTGGAAGTCGGAGGCGTCCCCTCCGTCGCCCGCGCCCTTTTTATTTCCCTTGCCGCCGCGGGGCTTTGCGTCGCCAAGCAGGGGGCGCCAGGAGCGCGCGCGCGAGCGCAGGACGCCGCCAAGAGCTCGCGTGTAGTTGTCGGGGTTGTGGAAGCGGCTGATTGCGCCGTCGGGGCCGTAGGCGTTCACCTCGCTGAGTGTGTCCAGCGGGTGCGGGCAGTCCAGCAGCTCCATCACCGCGTCAAACAGCGTCGGCGCCGGCGGGCCCAGCTCGGGCGCCTGCACACAGCCACACCCACTCAGTGCCTTGTCGATGGATATACAGCACATTGCACAATGGGCCAGGACAGCAGCCATGTGGGCCAGTAAGAGACAAGCCGTGCTACACACCTCTGCAGCACCGAGGCAATCGTGTGACAGGAGCGCTCTAGAACAGAGCCGTGCTCCTGACACAACCGCCCTTGGATCCGCAAAGATGCAAAGCACATGAAACAGGACAGGACAAATGCTGGTGTCGTGTTTACAAGGCTTGACCACACACCTGGCTGTCAGCCATCTTTTTCTCGGCTTTGCCGGCCAAGACGGCCAGGCCGCCCAGCTTGGCCTTGCCCATGCTGGCGGGCTTGGGCGCAATGTTGCCCAGGTGAGTCGCCCCCCTGCGTCCCATCCTTGCCAGACCCGCCGCAGACTTGGCCACCTGACAGCAGAACAGGCACACCGTTCGACCCAAATGCCTGAATAACAAATGGATCATACCACGCCTCCACAGAAGCCACTGGTTCCTGTTTGTTTCCTATGCAAAGGTGCACACATCAGCTGCCAAAGTCCTGGAACAAAGGTGTTCTGCAGGGTGACCTGCAGAATGCTCCATGAACCCTGCAAAATGACAAGTCTGACGTCGAGCAATGAAAGAAAGTGAGCTCACCTTGGCGGCTTGGGCGGCGCCCTCGCTGCCGAGCTTGGAGGCCTTGGCGCGGGCGCCGCTGGCGACGGAGGAGAGGAGGGAGGGTTCGCGCAGCGTGTACAGGCCCGGGCCGGGCGCCAGCATGGGGTGGTCCGGCTCGCCCTTCACAAAAGTGTGCTCCCTGTCCGGCTGCAGCACCAGCATCTTGCCCAGGAAGTAGTACATCACCTGCGCCCACCACCACCAAGTCACATCAAGGCTTGAATACTTTTAGCAAAATCTGATGAAACCCATGTACAATTGAAGGCAATAAGTAGCTCAGCTCAGCATGCACCTTCATAAGAGTGCTGTACTTTGCGGCCAGATTGACAAAATCTCCAAAGCAGAAACTTGATCATCCTTCATACAAGACATATAATAAGAACAAAGCGGCTCGGCAGGCGCACCTGGCGACCGTGGGGGTTCTGCAGGCAGCCGTGCTCGCGGAAGCCGTCGCCGACGCGCGCGAGCAGGTCAGCGACGAGGGTGTAGTCGCAGGCGAAGGCGCGGGGCACGATGTCGCGGTGCATGATGATGTTGCGGATGGCGCCCGTGGGCAGGCCCATGCGCTCCAGCAGCGACCGGCTCGCCGCCTCGGGAAAGTCCGGCGCCGCGCGCTGCTCCGCCGCCGCATGCCCCATGTGCAGGCATGTGCCGTCGTCGCACTGCATGGCCACAACACTCCTCTAAGTTCTGGGTACCCGTCTGCTCCATCATGCCACAACGCGACACGTAAAGTAATATGGATGCAAAAGCTGGATCCTGACCATTTTCAATTTGCTTGATGTATGGACTTTGCAGGGTATAGGAAAAAGGGCTCACCTCACTCGATCCGGAGGGGAGGGATTTCTGCTTGTTGTCGGCAGTCGTGGGCTCCATGGCGGTGTTGAGCGCGCAGGTGCCGCCGGGGCCGCAGGCTTCGCAGAAGATGGCGGGTGCGCCAAAGGTGTAGGTGGGGGACACGGCGGAGTGGGGCAGCACGCCGCGGTGCAGGAACATGAGCATGAGCAGCGAGCCCAGAGAGCCGCCCAGGGAGTGGCCCACAAAGGCCACCTTGGCAAAGGGCGACGACGCCAGGTGCTCCTCCAGCATCGGCCGGAAGCGCTGGTACAGCCGCTTTGCCGCATCGTACACGCCGCGATGCACCTGTGGAACAAAGAACATCTTAAGAGCTCGGAGTTCCACCATAATCTACAATGGCAATTGTCAAAATGGTAGCCAGCACAAGCAGCCGAGTGAACAGAAGACCAAGAGAACAGTACACCAGGCACACTCCCAGCTGTATGTTGCAGTGGTCAGCCACACAGAAAATAAGACCAGAGCAAAAAGATGGGGGTTTCGAACCTTGACGCCTAGGGAAGGGTCCTCGAAGACGACTGGGTCGAAGGTGAGGTTGACCTTCCAATGGTCGATGGAGTCGCTGCCCTGGACCACAAAGTAGCGCGTGTGCGACACCGGGTCGTCCGCCACGTACCACTCTGTCGGGTTGCCCAGTTTGTCCTTCTCGCTGCCCCACGTCGCCTGCACCGCCGCGGTCACTGTAGCAATCGTCGCCACTGCCGTGGAGTGCCCTGCCGCAGCCGCCACCTGCCGGAAGAATTGCTCATTCAGCTCACAGCATACAGCTCAACAACTTGTGATGCATCCAACAGTGATTTCAGGAATGGTTCCTCGAGCAAGATATTGCAAAATTAGCTATGACGAGGCTGACCTGTAGCTGGGAGGTGAGGGCCTGCACGGCGGCCGCGCTGGAGGCTGCAGAGGTGAAGGATGTGATGTTGTTGGCCAGGGGCCCAGCTGCACTTTGAGCGGCGTTGGCGGCTGCTGCCGCCGCCATGGAGAGCCGCTGTGTGACAAGCTCGGTGGGGGACACCGCCTTGTCCTTTTTTGCATCCGCCGCCTTCAGCTTTTCCAGAGCCTGCGATGCACCTCCACCTTGTCAAGAGAGGTCTACCTTTTGTGCAAGAGTGAGTATAGTGGAAAGGTACTTTCAAGAGCTGTAGGCAACAGCGGTGCAGGGAAGCACACACCTCCATGGCAGGCACAGAGCGCTGGGAGCTGGCCATGATGTCCTGCTGCACAGCCTCAGCCTGGGATGGGCAGGCTGCCATGGCATCTCCCTCATCCATAGTCTGCTGGGCTGATCGCGGGACTTCCTTGGCCACGTGGCTGCATTCGTGTGACGTTGTCACCAAGTGCAGGCGGTGGCGCAGGTACAGAGTCCGTTTCTGCAGTTCCATCAGTTAAGTCACACCAACAGTTGGCCAAACAGATCGCAATTGTCAGCTTGAGGGGATCCAAGCAGCAAATGCAAGGGAGTTCGAGCAAGATCTCACATTCAGCTTGTTCAGGTAGTATGTCTCCGCGCACAAGCTGGAGAGCATCCTGACGTAGCGGGTCTCCATCAGACCAGTGGCTTTCACGTAGCGCCTAATATCTGCTGGAGGAGCTTTCACTGCTTCCCTCCGTTTCACAGCGGTGTCGACCTGCAAGATACCCTCAATTTGGTCAATTAAAGTGTTGACACAGAACAAGGCTGACATCATCAATCAAGACATAAGAAAAGCCAACACCCGACAGGAACACATGTAAACTCCGAGAAGAACACCTCTACAGCTGTAGGATATCTTCACAGATAATCGGATACACTAAAAGCTCGTCTACTCCTTGTATAAGGGCAGATTTGTCATGTAAATCTCAAAGTCTGAGGGTGATGGAAGAGAGCAATCGCTGCGAGCAGGCGCTAGGAGTCCCCAGAAAGTACGACAGACCGAGGAAATGTCCCTTCATAGACCTCTATGAGAAACAGGCTCCAGGATGACCTGGGCTTTGCAGGGAGCTTCTACCTCGTTTCTCAAAAACACCCAACTATCCTATGGGAATTAGCCCCTGGTGATCACCAGCATTGTGTTTTCGAATAGCCAGATAAACCTCTCACAGGGCTGATTCGGCAAACCAACAATGTCTTGCTGACCCAGCATGACTATTCTTGACCTTGACAAGGATCACGCATACCTGCAGGCCTCTTTCCGTCGCTGCTTCGCCGAGCCTCTGCAGATCACGGCCGTTCTGCCGGATCTGAACTGTGGGCGTGGCACCGTCCCGCTGCCAGATGCCCCACAACTGTCCCACCAAAGCCTTGCCAGTCGAGACAGTTCGGTGGACACCATCCTGCAGCCGGTTTTTGTTGCCGGTGGCTGCTTCTGATGTTGAGGGCGTCAGACAGACCGAAGGTCTGCTAGGCGCTTCAATCGGAGCGAGAACGCAATCAACTCGTCGACTGTTGGGCCGAGTCCACGACGCAGCTGTCTTGGTGTGGAAGTGCTGCAGCCGCCCACCACCCCCAACACTGGCTCCCTCGAATACGCCTGAGTTCATCTCAATTACAACATGCTATTCCTCGAATCCAGAACTTCCTTTTACAAACTGTACCCTAATAAAGTTTGGAAAGTGGGCAATTTCTTGGTCGATGTGTCCTAAATTGTCGCCTGCCCAGGGCTGAGTAGGATATCCAACTCACCTCTTGTTCGGACGTGATGAATTGCATGGGAAGTTGGGATTGACAGCGCAGCGTCGTGCTTTTTATCTTGTTAGTCTGCTGTGGTCATTAAACAATGAGCGGATGCTCCTGCGCTAGCTACTACCTAGTAGGCCAGCAGGCCAGCCAAGGCTCACAGGACCAGGAAGTTACTCGACGGGTTGTCCTCTACTGCCATCCTGCAGTATGTGTTACATCTTGCACAAGACATCTTGCACAAGACATCTGTGGACCAATAAAGAGATCACTGCAACAAACCCAGCAAATGTATTTCGCAAACGGCACGCCACGCATGTGCATCTATCCTGCCTCTCACTGAACAGCCAGGTCTGCTTGTATTTGAGGATCTTCCCTTGTGGAGTCTGTCTGCATATCCTGTTCAAGGACCGCGCCCTGGTGACCGCTCTCTATCCCATGATCATTCAATGGCAAAGCATCATGTGGCAGCACAGCACTAGCGGGGTCTTCAACTGCTGCATTACTGGAAATCCTTGGCTCAGTGCCGCCCTCTGCATCAGTGCTCCCTGCCTCATTGACTTCTACCTCCACTGTCCGCGCATCAAATCTCCACACCAGCAGGGCATTGCTGCATTCTGCACTTTCCTTCTCCGAGGTAGGCGCCATATCTTCATCCATGTCAGAGTCAGACTCTGATGTCGGCTCCAGAGGAAAGCGCCGGTGCCCTGTCCAGAAGCGATCAAGCTAAAGCTTCAGCAGTAATAACTTTGCAGGTGCTTCTCTTTGCTGGGTGGGCGAAGAACGCATGAGATTAGTGGCAGAGATGGGAAGCACTGCACCTGATGCAATAGCAGCCAACGGCAGGAACGGATGGAAGTGGAAGCCATTCACAGTGTCAGCCGCAGCAGTGTGACTGGCCACTGGTTCGCCTGTCCGCAGGTCAAACACCTGCACCTTGCCATCTGTGCCACCTGCATGTCGTATAACAGATACTTGCTTTCAGCATGGAAGCAAATGGCAGTCACGCACAATTGCTGCTTACACGTGTCACAGGAGGTTCCACTGACACTGCCGGTAGGTTTTCTGCTGCTGCATGTGCTGGAGGCAGGCTCTTACTCCTGTACAGTATACAGCAGACCATTTGCACTCAACCCTGAAGTACTTGATCAGGGGAGTGGGAGGGCATGCCTGTGGCCAGGTGGCGCCCGCATGGCTCGATGTCAAACTGAACGCGCTGGTTGGTGGCCACGGTCTCGCGCTGCATGCGGTACACAACATCTGATGTGAAGCGCACGTCCCAGCAGAAGATGTCCGGGTCCCTCCGCGCCCCCGTGTACAGGAAGTTCCCGTCCCTGGAGAACTGCACCTGCTTGCATGTGCACAAAAGTGAGTGACTTCCCTTGGCTGCCAAAGGAACCATGCAGTGGGCTTGCTTTAAAATAAATGACTTAAAAACATGGATGTCTCAGAAGGCAAAGACTGTGGTGTCAGTAGTGTGAACGCTGCCACTTTGTGCCCTCAGTCTGGCGAGGATCAGACATATTATGGCAATTAGAAACATGCAAAGAGAAGCAGCAATTATTTCAATGACACTGTGCATGGCATGGACCAGAAGTAAAGACATTTTTTTTATACAGAGCGGCTGATGAAGATGGAATGCACCTGTGTGATACCACCCTTCTGGCCCTGCAGCACATACAGCAGCTCGCCAGTGCGCTCGTCCATGACTGCAGCATCTCCCGAGTATGCGCCCGCTGCCATCATGCCCGAGCCGTCCTCGTTGCTCGCCATGCACGACACAATCCCTGCACATCCAAGTCTTCTTGCTCACACCCTACCTGACACAGATCAGACCCTGCGAGTGGGGCATTGCTCGTGCCTGGCAGGCAGGGGGCAGAATTAATGCATGCAGGACTCATTGGCGGACAGGGTGCAGGAACAAAGCATGCACGGTTCCAGGAACAAAGGTGGCGGACTGGCACAACACAAAACTCACAATCCGATGTTCACATCCCAATGTGGATGGCCATGTGTTGCTCTGCTGGCTCATTAGGCACATTGTTGCCAGCACGTCACCTTGGCCATCTCAGAGCTAGAAGAGTTGATGGACAGCCAATACTCTTCTGAGTGGACGTCCTTGACAGCGTCGCTGGGACGCACCTTGCAGGCCGTGGGACTTTTTCGAGTGGGTGACGATCTCGGTGTAGAAGCGGCCGGGGCGGGAGGTGTCAAAGATACGGATGGCTTTGTTGTAGCCGCCGAGCAGGCGCGTGCCGTCGCGGTTGAATGCCACACTGTAGGCCGCCGTCACCTCGTCCACAGCGTCGTAGGCCCTGTAGGTTGCGCGCAGCTGGCCGCTTACCGCATCCCACAGGTGCAGCGGGTGCGCCTGCCCAATCATGCGCTGTCAGCTGGTGATGATCTGGCGCGCTGCCTGACTATGGCAGCCTATCATGGCCATGGATATGGCTTTGGATATGGCTATGGCAGCCTATCCACGCTCTTGCATGCACGGTAAGGACCTCATGCCTCACTGATTGAAGACTGTCTGGGTTTGATTCTGTGTCATGTGGAGATCAAAAAGATTTGGTCTTGATCTGGGAATCATGTATGGATCAGAAGGCCACAGCTGTTCGATAGGTGATCGAGCCAAGCAGGCCAACAGAGGCCCCCATATCTCGCAGAAGGTTTGTTGTGACAGGATCTGGTCATTGGGAGCACGGGCAGGAGAGTCTCACCCGAGAAGTGGAAGCAAAGACGCAGGATGAGGGCTCAGAGGCCAGCATCCTGGGATACCATGCATAGTCATAGATGGTCTCGCCCTCGTCCAAGTACAAAACTGCTGGCAGGTTGTCATCAATTGCAGCTGCATCGCCATCATCTGCAGGCTCCAAGGTACCCTGGTCCAAGACTTCTGCTGGAAGATCGTACACGCGCAACCTGATCACCCCAAGGCCCACAGCACATTCAAGGCAGTGTTCAGGATGTGTGTTGGGTCAAGTAGCATGTTTACAATCGGGGCGAGGAACCTTGACGCACCAGTTGTCCTCGCTGGCTGTCAGCAGGCAAGCTCCATCTGGAGACCATCGGACGCCTGCCAACACAGGCCTGACATAAGTCTTGGGGCCCACAGACCCAGTCTCTTTCACATGAAAGACAGCATTATTCTGCTAGGAAAAAATTTAGAGAGTGGATGGCTTTTGTGTCACCTTTCAAGAAATTTGAATTGGGGCAGGGTCGTTCATTTGGTCCGCCTGCTGCAAGGCAGGAGAAAACTTCATGCAACGATGGTAACAGCGATCTGAAGCCTTGACGTGATTAATTACCGAGCTTGCAGTTCGTGGCATACCTGCGTATTCTTTCTGCGATTTGAAGATCAATGAAGGTGTCTGATCTAACACCAATTCTGTTATCGTGGTCATTGCTTCTCGATGTTACTTTCTGGTCACAGATCAGATTTGTCACACAGAGCAACTTGCTAATCTGCCAAATACAGAGAGAATTTTCAAGCTCTTGATATTTCTTTTTAAAAGAAAGAAAAAAGGAACGCAAAACATATTTCTTTTTACTGAAATGAACTGCGTTTACATTAAGATGTAAAGGGCTGTCAGCTGACGTCACTGCAGTGGCTCCTGGCTTCCTGCGACGTGGAAGCTGCGAGCACAAGCGCAGGGAGAATGCGGTGAGAGCGGAGGATAATCTGCAAGATAGCAGTAGACCATCCAATTCCTTATGTGGTCTTGACAAACCCGAAATACTAATTGCTCACAGTCATAAGTATGCAGTGATATCATCAAGCATCTAAATCCTGGGATCTCATATCCCTCTTAGCATGGGGTCAGATCCGTACGCAGTTCTTGGTTTGGAAGCTACGTCAGACACAGCAGAAGTAAAACGAGCTTTCAGAGAACTAGCCATGCGGTATCACCCTGATGTGAGCACTGCTCCAGACGCAGCTGAGCAGTTTGAAAAGGTTAGAATAGCTGCAGATCAGATACTAAACAGGGTGAGTGCGTAGAAGATTTTGTTATCACCCAGCAACACGCATTATTCTGCAGCATCAAATGCCTCTTGTTGCCCACCATGAATGGGAAGCTTTACTGTGACGCAGTCGCGGGTGACCCCCCAGACAATGTCAGCAGCAAATGCTGAAGCCTCAGCGATGAGCAGGAGGACCGAGAGATTAATAAGGTGAAGAAGTACAGCCTGTTCAGAATTTGATTGCATCAATTGCTTCATGATCTACTACCACATTCTTGCTGTGTCTGCCCAACTTGACATCTGTGGTGCATCTTTGATTGTGCAGGCATCCCCGCTTTGCAATGTGGTTCTCAGCAGCATGTTTGGTAGGAGGCTGCCTTATATTTACAGGAGCTCTGCATGTACATCAGGACTTGTGAGTACCGCTGTGGCCCACTCTTAAACCCTTGCTGCAGATCGCTGCTGCAAAGTCTTCCTTACACTGGCAGTCAAAAGTGCAAGTAAAGGCCTGCACACTGCACTTGGCATATTCACAAGGCATGAGCTCTTCACCTGTAGGTACACCTACAATATCCACAAGGAGATAGAGGAGAGGAGATCCAATCCTTCGGAGTCCCAGAGGCGCATCATGGAGTTGCTGATGGAGAAGCGTGCTGAGACAGCAGCTGAAAAGAAGCATCATGACAATGCACGATAGCATTGAACTGCTATCATGCTCAACGCTGCTCTCCAATTTTATTTATCAACTGCAAAATGAATGCATGTGTGGAGTCGATACTATGTCAACACATGTCTGCATTTCGCTGGCAGCATTTCTCTGAGAAACATCATGTACAGTAATTGTACTTGTCAAGGAATGTTTATGGATATTGAGCATTGTTTATGTCTGCATTCTCGACAATGAAGTCCTGGATGGCAGAGCATTTCCTTACAGGCTGATGTGACTTGGAAGTACATAAGGACTGCCAATCAAACCCCATATCGTGATTTGAAAGAACAATTGGATCCAAATGTACTGATTTTTTCAACCCAGCTGGAGACCTGGCGCTGACTTAGTTGCAGCCAGGCATCCTACACCGCATAAATAGCCTAAAGGTTGGAAAATCAAATGAAAGCTCTCAAGATACTCTAGCCAAGCAGCACAGCAGCCATTCAATGCGGACAAAATGACGGCAGAGCTACCTGCTGAATCAAATCTTCTCTCGCTCTTCATTCTTTGCGCACATGCACCCTCTGTTGAACTAATCCTGAACATGATCGTTCGGAACATCCTTGATCAAAACTCGTACGTTGAAAGAATGATGGATGCGTTCATGGAAATTGGCGTTCAAGAAACTAAGGCTCAGATCTGTAGACAGGTCTCAGAATAGCTGCAACCTGTGCGTGTACAGAGGCCTGTATGAAATCCAGACTCATCCAAAAGCAGACACTGCCTTTGGTGTGCAGCCTGGCACATTCCGCCCCATGAAGGGCTTGATCTTGGCCAGTGCTTCCAGAATCAACCTGCGCCACATGCATGTAACATCAGCTAAACCCCGCAATGACTTCTATTGCTCCTGAAAATCCATGCTTTTTCAGGCAAGGACAGACAGCAGAATTCCTGGACCTCAACGACAAGTGCACAGTCACATCATGGAGGTGCGCAGAGGTGCAAAGAGCAGGAGCAGCGGGATTTGAATGCGTACTGGAAGGTGGGGTCGCCGGTGACGACAGTGTTCGTGTCATTGCCGCCATCCTTATCCCAGCGCCAGAACAGCGCGCCCTTGAAGGAACCGTTCCGCGCCAGGCTGTCCTGCAGCGTGTCATAGACGGCCTGGTAGGTGGCATTCTTGCCCTGCCCTTTGCCAAACTGCACCACAGCCAAACACTATGCTTTAATCTCCCTGCATGCGCATTTCCCAAGATGCATCCCTTATGCCAATCTGTACCACAGCCATGCACTGCGCTTTGATCTACATGCATGTGCATTGCCAAAATCTGCCTACATGGATGCCAAATTGTAAATACACAGCATACAGAGTTTTGACCATCATGCATGTGCAGTAGCAACGCTGCAGTCCTGATAAGCTACCAAAAAGTAACAGTGCAGGCAGTGTGCCCACCTCTTCCAGCACCAGGGGCTTGCCCATGGCTGCAGAGGCCCTGTCATGCGCCTCAATCCATATGCGGGGGAAGTCGGGGTCCTGAGTTTCCCAGTTATCTGCGTTGCCCAACTGTGGCATCAGTATCCTCATTCTCGAGTGCAAAGTCATGAAAGCGATGTGCACACAGACAGATGTGGCGCGATCAGATATCTGCAGGGAGGCTTGCAAGAAAGAGCAGTACCAGGCCACAGGTGGATGGTTGTGTAGTCAATGCTGGGAAAGGCATGCTGTGCTTGAAAGTCCTGACCGATCTTTGCCGACCAGTACCTGCCATGAAGCACATATCAATTCCGTGCACTGTCCACCATTGGAATGCAGCATGTCATGCACCCTATTAAATTTGACAAAAGGCATGCATGCATGCATTTACCTCCCTGCCGCAAGGACCTGCATGCAACAGAAAGTCCAGTCAGGTGAGTCTCATGCATTGACTGCCTCCTGCTCAGAATGCCACTGAGCTAGTCCATGCAGGGAGTCCTGTGAGGCGGCGTACATTTGCTGGAATTCCGGATGGGTTCGCATCAGCATCGCCACTGCTGAGCTCAAAAAAGCCTTCTTCTCCAGTCGTCACCTGAGACGCATCCTTTCACATGTTGCCAGAGCCATTGCAACAATAATTTCAATTTTTTGCAATCTCATCTGTACTGCTTCTGCTGTTGTGCTACAGCAACACCTTGTACATCATGGAAGAGAATGAGAGCTTACCATATGGTCTGGATCCACTGATTTGAGAAATGCTGAAAGGTCACCAAAGAATGCTGTGACTGCGGCGGGGCAGCCAGTTCCAAGCTGTGACGCTGGACAGCGGGGCTCCTGCAGGAAAGCATGCATGGCACATCAAAGCTCATGCTCTCTGCAGCCTCTCTACAAGTGATGACCAGTTTGGTCATGAGGAGACAAAATGCGCTCCTTGCATGCATGGTCATGTGCATGGGTGATAATTTACATGTACATGCATGAAGTGAACATCTGATGATCTGTGGGATTGGCCAGAGCAGAGCAGACAGGTGGGGTGCAGCATTCTCACATTGTAGATGTCCCATGCAAAGATGGTGTCGTCCTCCTTGTAGAGCTTCCCAGTGAACATGTTGCGGCGGTTGACGACCACAGAGAAGTGGTCCTTGATCATGTCGCGCACTTCCTTGCTGGTCCAGAAGGTGTCCTGGTACTCCAGGGCAATGTGAGCCCAGGCAAGGTACTGCATCAAGCAGTGGCACAGCCTGCTGGTCAGAATTGTGGCTGCCAGGCACAGTCAGTGGATAGAATTATGATGTCAAGCATGCTGATGAGACCTGCTCCTTTTTTGATCAGACAATCCCGCTCTCTTGAATCCTTTGCATGCATGCTACAGTCAACTCAGCAGATGATTGATCATCACATCAGGCAACCAGCAATCTGAGCAGGAACTTGCCTGGATCTTTCCATCTCCAACAAACTCGTCCAGCCAGTTGTTCACTGTACAGATTATTGCCTGTGATTGTCAGCTGACCATTTCAGGGTTGCACATGCATGCATGCATTGATTGACAAAGGCTGATGCTGGCTTTAGGCACCATGGAATGTGTCCTGACAGTTGAGCATTACCTTCACTTGGTACTTGCCAGCAAGGGCAAGGATGTAGTCTATGCCCCTGAAGACAGATTCATTGTACTTCCCTGCGAGGATACAAAGGCCATGAGTGCTTTGAAGTAGGGCTGCTTGCTTCCCTTTGTGAGCTTTGACCTGGAAGGTTGGGCGAAGCACACCTGGCGACACCTGCAGCTGAAATTTCACGTCTCCGCCATGAGCAAAGAGCCTGACGGCATTGAAGCCGCTGGTTTGTGCTTCCTGGAACAGGCTGACGACGTCGTTCTGAACATTGTCGGCAAGGGCTGCGCTGCCGTCAGGCAGTGAGTGGGCAGCGTCTGCTGCAATCGAATTCAAAGACACCCAGCTGCATGCCACATAAAGAGCATCAAACAAAAGAATATTCCCTGGAGAGCTCAACTTAGACTGAAGCAGGTGCACCTGGGCAGAAAAAGGTGGGAAAGCGGCAAAGTGCACAGCAGGGAGCTTTGACCTGGACTTGCCTGTTCCAGCCGAAAGGCAGGTATTCCTGGCACCCGTCGTCCACGAAGGTGCCATTGGAGACGCGGATGAAGCCCTGCAGTCCTGGTGGTGCGGCTGCTGCGCTGCCGGCGGTCAAGACAGCCAGCGCCAAGGCGAGTGCGACAGCCCATCCCCTCATTATCAACGTCCTTCAAAGTCAAAGATCACAGCTCTGGCATGGACACCTTCACTATCTACAAGACTGGAGAGAAAAGGATCGCTTTTGCTGCGCAGACGTCCTTTAAAGCTTCAGGCACCAAGCCGACAAGTGGCATTCAAATTGGCAGAGGGCTAATCAGGCAACCTTGCCAGCTGGAGATCCATGGCATGCAGGCCTCTGCAAGTTTGCCTCTCCAGACTCAAGACGTCACTGCAAGACCTTCCATGAGCCTATTACAGTGTGGCATCATGCTTTGTCAAGCCTTCTTATCTCCAAACTAAGGTCTGGATAATGGTGCCAGCAGCAATGTTTTGCCAAAACAGTGGAACCGCCATGCCGACTGTGAAGGAATTCATGTGATCTTTCTTATGCAGTAAGCCTTGAGGTCATCAATGTGGGATTATCAATCGACCACAGCAACGGCGCTATGTTTGCAGGGATGCATAAGGGTCTCAGAAACGCAGCCGTTGCCGTTTGGTAAAGTCTTTTTCAGTTTACAGCAGCCATCATGGCCGTGATGTCCATGCAGACAGTCGTGGTGCACATATTGATGTGACATGACCAGCAACCGGAAAAATCTGATGACAGGAGATCGAGAAATCATCAACCCAGGGCATCTGTACAACATTGACCATTGTACCCACTTTCCAATATGGTCATGCATGCTTAGGGGCATGTGCACATCCTTTGCTCATCAGAGCTTTTGAGCTCTTGGTTCAGCTGTATTACCTAGGCAGATGCGCTTGGTGCTGTAAGAACAGACAGAGAGAAATCCTTGAACCGAACATAACGGCAAGAACCATCTATCGCTCTTGTCCCAGAGCAGTACCAACACAACCTAGGCCATATTATTTTGTGGATATGCTAGCACATCCAACAGCGGCTCCCAGAGCCCTGCAAAGGTGCCTACTACGTCGCTGCATTGGCAGCTGCAGACCTCCGTCCTGCGGCATGAGGCAAGGTCCTGCATGCAGATGCTTCTGTGTCCTCAAAAGGGATGCTGCTCTCATGCCTGCTACAGGCAGACGCTGCAATTCCTCATCACTGCGGGTGCTCACTATCACGAACTGGTAGGCTCTGCTGCGCAGCCTCACCTTCTGCTGGCTCTGCTGCTGACTGCGGGGTCGTCACTGCATGCTCAGGCGGACTGCTTGACGGCTGCACCGGAGATGATGGCTCTCCAGAGCTGTTGGCTTGCTGGCTGGACAGCGCCTTGCCCCCATCTCCTGGCACTGGCATGGCTTCCTCCTGGACTGCCGCTGCGGGCAACTCAGTCTTGACTGCCTCAGTGACTGGCTTGCTGGCTGGTGCAGCGTAGTGCGACACCGAGGCAGGCGCCAGGGCATGCTGTGCATCTGCCAATCCCCCAGGAGTACCATGCGCAGCCTCAGTCTTGATGACGGCAGCTGGAGCAGGGGGGCTGCCAAACTGGTAGGCTGCAGGCGGCCATGCCAGGCCCGGAGGCGGTGGGGACGCATGGGCGGCCGGAGGCAACGCAGCGGTGCGGACAGCTGGGTTACCTGGTGGGGGGCGCGGCGGTGGCGGCCGCGGCGGAGGGACGGGCGGAGGGGGCCCCAGCCACATGTGCCGCTGCGCCTGCGCTGCCCGCGCCTGCGCGATCTCCTGCATGCCATGCGCCAGCCGCCATCAGGACATACATTAATTTTCTTCACATCTATAAGAAATGTTGCACATCGGCCTTGTGGTGACATGTTTGCCTCTGCATCAGCATGATGCTGAGCATATTTGTCATTCAAGTGCATGTCAGTTGACCTCAGGTCTCAACCAGCTGCAATCATACGGCTAGAACAGGATTGAACACGGGCTGATGAAGCGCTGTGCAGAATCACAGCAGCCAACATGGGTGCGCACCTGAAGGGTCAAGTCACCTCGCGACAAGAACATGCGCTACTTTTGTTCTGTATCCATGCAAGGGTGATGTGTGGAGAAATAGTCGCACCGGGAAGAACCAGTCGGTGCGCTGGGCGTCGGAGAGGCCGGACCAGCGGAAGAATGGAACGGAGATGACGGCCCAGCCGCGCGCCTTGAGCAGCTTCTGGCGTGCCAGCATCTCCCCAGTCACCGCCAGGGTGTTGGCCTGATGACAGAAAATTGAAAATCATCAATACAGGGCATCTGTACAACACGGACAATTGTACAAAAACTTTGCACATCCTCTGCTCATTAGAGCTGTTGAGCTCATGATTCCGCTGTAATACATAAATACAGTTGAGCTTGATGCTATAAGCCAGACAGAGAGAAATCCTTGCACCAAACTTGCACATCACAGCAAGACCGTGCTTGTGCTGCTGCAAGCGAGCTGCTTTGCTGCAAGCTCGATTATGTTTGAAGGAGCTAAGCTAATTGGAGCTGGTTGTGCAACTTACCGTGAAATGATGAGGCCCGTCCACCTCGATCGCAATCTTCTCCTCTGCACAGCAACACACCACATGTGATGACACATGACCACGTCAACAGTTGATATTGATGAATCATTTTCTGAGACCAGATTAGATCACGCACGAACACATCAGTACTTAAAATAGATGTACTTATTCTCTGAGACCAGGAGAATGTCCCTGAAGAATCTCATGCCGAAGCTCTCAAGGACCACTCAACTCTCTCGACACACCAGGTGCCCAGTCGTTGAGCTGTCTCTGACATGCATGCACTGACCACAACAGAGTTCGTGATGATGAAACTTGCGACTGGCAACCCTTGCAGTTGTGTTGTTGTGTGCAGAAGCACCCACCCCGGGGAACAAACATCAATGAAGGCCCTGGCACATGCTCTGATACCAGTAAAGTATTTAATGATGCAGTTTGTTGCAAAGGCGAGCCTGGCGAAATTGCGGATGCGCGCAGAGCAAGATGACTCACCCGGCAGTGCGATGTCGACGGAGAAGAGCTCGTCCTCGGTCACATGCTCGATGTTGTGGGGGATGCCGTGCTCCGTCAGCACGCGCGCCACGTCCCGGTGCAGCGCGGAGATGCGCACGTTCTTGCAGCTCTCCAGCCACGTGTGGTGCGCCGCCGGCAGCAGCTGAGCCGGCATGGTCAGCTGCAGCTGCGGCTGGTCCACGCGCATCAGCAGGTACGCCTGCGGTGCGCAGTAATGTGCTTATCAGCCAAGGCTGCCCACAAATGCACTGAGAAGACGGCCTGAACCGTGGGCTCAGAGCTTCACTGGACCGTGCCAGTATCAGGAAAAGTGTGTGGCAGGTTTTGCGTGACAAGTTTAGGTGCAAGAGATGTAGCCACTATAGATAATTTGATGCCGTCAAAGAGAAGTTGCCCATCAATGCTAAACAAGCAGTGCAATATGCATGTGATTCTTTTTCTCTCCAGGGGCGCACCTGGTAGATCTGAGTCAGGGCCTCCTCAGGCAGGTCCTTTGCAGCAATGCCGAGAGTCTCAATCTGGGCCATGATGCCCTTCCAGATCTCCTCCGAGCACAGCTGCATCAGAAACCCGCCCGAAAGGTCAGCTGGCATGGTGAACATGCAGCATGTCTTCTCGCGCATGATTTAATCTCAGCAAAAATCAGTGTGGACATTTGGAAATTGTCGGATGAGCGGATGCCCACCTCAGCAATGCACAGGCTCCAAAGGAGGTTGGACAGCTGCTGGGGGTTGAACGCTTCTGTAAGTAGGCGGCGCTCGATCTCGCCCACAAACGATGAAGTCATGGCCGGTTTCAGGTGCAGGAAGGACGCATACGTCCACAGGATGTTGCTCACGTGCTGCAGGGAAAGATCCTGCACACATTGCAGGGGACCCTGAATACCTGCAGCTCTCCGTTAGGCAGAATATTCAGATCCTTGCGGTGCAATGACGGGCCTAAAAATAGCACGTTTGACTGAGCAGCGCACCTGGACCATTGCAGTTGCATGCTCAGCAATTGCATCCAGGAGTCCTTCATGGAAGTGGGACAGCTTTCCCATCGCCCATGCAAGGTTGGCCTGGGCAGCAGCAATACCACTCAGTCTCGGAAGGCTCAGTGCAATGCATCTGCTCAACAATAAGCAAACTCAAGTTCAAGACACAACAGAGATGCAAGTGTAAATGATTACAGATGCATGGCCACACCAGATTCTGTTGGCTGAACTCCTCAATGCGACGCGTGGCCTCATTCGCAAAGGTATCCAGGACGGCAGCGTCATAGAAGCCTGCATGCAGTCATGCATTGCGTCATGAAAGTGAAGTTTGCTCAAAACACTGAGGAAAGGCCTGTATTATATTCTTGGCAGATCGTGAAAGGGCACGTGAATACATGCATGCCATTGGGGAGCTCACGGAGTTTGGCGTAGGCCCAGACTGTGTTGCTGATCTCCTGCGGGTTGCAGTTTGACGCCCTCTCTGCCATGGCATTCGCCACCACCCGCGACATGGCCGCTCCAGGGTCCAGCTGCAGGCACAAATTTAACAGTGATTTCCCTGTGTTATCATTGCTCTTATTCTTATCATTATTCTTATTATATGCTATTTCTGCCAGCGGCAAGGTGCGTCTGCAAACTAGCTGCTGGCCCCTATATGCTCTTAATAACTTCTGATCATCCATGTGGTCATTCTACCAGGCTGCTGCGGTGAGTCAGCTGCCATTTGTGCTGCATGTTGCAGGTTTCAGATGTGACAAGCCGTGTCCTGCTCAACAGTTCGCATGCAGACCGCATTGCCAGGCATCTAGATAACAAAGATGCAACATGCAGGGCTGCAGGCATTATATGCTCGGCAAGGTGGATATACCTCCAGCGTGGCAAAGGCCCAGATCAGGTTGGCCAGATGCTGCCGGCTGAAGGCGGATGCCTCAGCGCCGGACAGCCTGGCAGTGACCTCACTTGCCACATTGGCCATGAGCCCCTGCAGCACAGCATGGCAATCTACCACTCACAGGCAGACATCACACATGTAAACCAAGACAGCATGCGAGGCATGCAAGGCAGTGCGGGTGCCAAGCAAGGGAGGAGGGCTGTCTTGCAGAGTGAAGAAAGGCCATCGGCAAACAAACACTTGTCGTGGTTAGTAGAGATTGCCAGAAGATTGGCTCACCGTGTGCTTGAACTGGAGCGTTGCCAGGGCCCAGGCAGTGTTGGAGATGTTCTGCGGGGAGAACTGCGTGAGGGTGTGATTCGCATGCTCTGCCAGGGCCGTCAGGCATTGGCTTGAGGGAGCCACATTCAGCGTTGCATACGCCCAGCAGAAGTTTGCCTGGACCGCACAGATTCTTTCCAGGAATGTGCACACCAGGACAGTAAGCTCTGCAGCAGTTCATACTCAGAACCCAAAATGATGATCAAGACAGAGATCGCTCAACAAGCAAGGACAGAGGGCGCACCACAGACTGGGGCTGAAAGGTTGACATGGTGTGTGCTGCATGGGCCGATGCGGCTGTGAGCAGGGCTTCATAGCGCTTGCCCATCTTGGCATAGCTCCACAGGACTGCAGCAAATTAAACAAATTAGGAACAGTCCAGGCCCAAGCAGTATGATGTCTAGTGCATGCATGTCCAAAGCAAATCGCGGTCAGCCTGAATGGGTGTCATGCATCAAAGGGAGCTTCACCGTTGGCGATGTTCTGTGGGCTGTACTCATGCATGGTGTAGATGCCATTCTGTGCAACAGCATCCCACAGCGGCTGGCCAGGGTCAAATGCAAGGTTTGCAAATCCCCACACCTGCACACATGCTCTTTTTTCAGAGAGCACAGTACACATTTTGCTCAAATTAGCAAAATTGAAGCAGATCATTATGGATTGTAAGTGAGGAGCAGCAGGCTGCTGGACCCACCGTGTTGGCCACATTTTGCGCATTGAACCTGGTCAATTTGCCGAGGACCTGCTGCACGATGGCCTTGAACAGCTCCTCGTCCAGCGTGTCCAGCTTGGACAGGGCCCACACAGTGTTTGACAGAGCCTGCCACAGCAATATAAACAGTTATTGCCTTGCACAGCCCACACTCTGCACTTGCACCTCCCACGAATGAGAAATATATTTTCATTAATATACCCTAATTGCTTTCATCAACATCATTACAGGGGTGTTCCTGCCAGAGAAAGATGCGTCTGCAGACAAGCTGCAAAAAGAGGAGAACTTGTGGACACCAAATTTCCACATGCCAGGATGGGGCATATTTCAACGAGATGTACCTGGGGAGTGAAGCTTCCGAGGATGGGCATGGCAGCGCGGGAGGCTTGCTCCAGGAAGGTGCTGGGCTTGTGCTCCAGCTTGGCGAAGGCGTAGAGCAGGTTGGAGATGTTTTGGGAGGAGAACTCGGCCAGCTTCTTCTGGGCTTCGACTGCAATCGCCTCCAGCAGCTCCTCCCCTGGAGTGTGGCTCAGCGTCGCGTACGACCAGGCAATGTTGGCCTGCGTGCATGCGCAATGTCAGTAAATATTCATTGAACAGGATGGTCTTTAGTAAGGGGGTTAGTCCTCTCAAATGCTCTCAGCCACCTAGCTGGACATGCATGTAAGCAGTGACTGAATTATGGAATGGCTTTTCCAGAGAAGGCCAGGCATTTCTCTTCCGACGCAATCAGCCACTAGGGTGGACATGCATGTCCCGAAAATCCACTGAAAAGGATAGTCTTTATAATGAGGGCAATGCGTACATCTCAAATGCTCCCAGCCTTAGGCTACAGACTGGACATGCATGTTTGATACATTCCTTCCCAGGGAGTTGCGCAATCTTGCCCATTGATAGCAAGAATCCCATCCAGCAGAATTTCCTGACAGACATAATGGGAGGCACTTCCCACCAAGTTCTGCGCGTTGCAGCCGTCCAGCTTCTTGGCGACCTCTGCGGCCATGGCGTTGAGCATGGCCTCGCCCGGGTTGTGCCCCATCTTGGCCAGCGCCCACAGGCTGTTGGACAGGTTGCGCGCCGTGAAATCGGTCAGCCTTGTGCCTGCCGAAGCGAGGAATGCCTCAGTAACTCCACAGAAACACAAAACATTCCATCCTCATTCGAAGGATGGTATTGGATGGCATGCTAATCTGGGGCCCTTGCCAACCATAGCATGCAACAATGAGTACCCATTCTTGGATAATGCAATTGAGCAACACTGACATACTTGACAAGGCAAATCAGGAGCGTCTGCTGCTCTGAAGGATTGAGAGATTGACAGCGCTCACCGATGACATGCATCAGGCGCAGGACTTCAGGGCGCTCGAAGAGGGCGGCGTACTGCTGCGCGCTGGCACGCATGGAGGCCAGCGTGTGCAGCGCAGTGGCCATGCACACTGCGTCAAACTTGTCCAGCTCCTGCTGCACCACGCCAATCACAGCCTGCGTGGCAGCACAGAGCCTTAGAAACTGCCTAATATAATGCATGATAGAGAAGGTTGGAAGGCTGTCATAGAACGCTGCTGCGACGCACCTGATCCTCATGAATTGATAAGGAATGTAATAATAATAAACATAATGCATGAACACATTCCGGTTGAGTCCTGAGGACTGCCTCATTGAGATAAGGTTCCAGAGATTCCTTGGTCCTTATTAGCACCACCTTACAACCGAGCTCAGCAGAGCCATTCTTTTGCATCATTAGCAAAAATACAATCTGCTCACAGAAATGGCTAGACGGAGGCTGTCTGAAATAAAGGTCACATTGTAAAATGCTCAAGTATGCTGCCCATGTATGTGTCATATAGAGGCGCACCTCTGCAGACTGAGCGGCAGTAATGCGCTTGTTGATGTGCACGCATTCCGGCACCGGCCCTGCAAAATTGGTGCGTGCGCGCTTCACCGGCCTGCCTGGAGGCGACCCCATCCAGGGTCTCCTGCCTGTGCACAGAGTACCTAATGTAATATGAGACTGTCATCAGGCACTGCCATTGTTGACTGCCCCTGGCTCCTGCTAGCCGTAGGAAAGGGAGTTAAGAATGCGTGACATGGCTTGGTCAAAGAAGGCAGTGGATGCATCTCGGCACACGGCATTGATGCTACCTGCCAACAAGTTCATACACGCGGTAAGGGAAGTGAGACAGCAGAGATGCAAGACATGGCATGAATCAAGGAATTTTAATAACTGCATGTCGGCATGAGTGCAGCGCCTGCACTGTGAGAGTGCTCGTAGGGCCGCAGCATGCGGGGGTCATGGGTCTGCCAGTGGCCAGCAGCATGCCCTTGAGGGGGCCCGGGAGGGGGCATTGCCTGCGGATGCGGCGCGTACGGACCCTGCACATATGTCCAGCAGGATGATGTCAAGAGGGACACTGTATATGCAGCGCTGCTTCCCTGTCATAAGAAATTATGAATGATGGAAATTAACTTGCGTTTGCAGTGGTTTAGCTGCATCAATTCACTAATTACTCGGCGAAACAAACCAGGAAGGTATTAAGTAACAGGAATCAGGTGGAAGCTGCGAGTCTTGTTCTGTCTTTTCAAGTCGGCTCAGGGAGAGATCATCAAAAGGTTTTACTGACACTGGCGGTGAGCGTGTTTTACCAAGGCCGGAGAGTAGCCGATGGGCCAGGTGTATGCCATTGGCGCCCCGCCATAGTACTGTGGGCTGTAGGGGTTGACCACAGCATATGGCATCACCTGCAGCGCCCACCAGAATCCCATCACTCCAGTGCTCTCGCTCTCATCGTCCGCCAAGACAGGTCAGACTGCACCTCGAGAGAGACCGTCCATCCAGGCTGCAATCTTCCTCTCTTTGCCAGACCTTGTCACATTGTCTGTGGCGCACAGTACAGTAAAATATTCAACTTGATCTCAGGAGAAAGACAAAGGCAAGGCACCTGTGGGTGAGGAGTGGAGGGAGCAAAGGCCGAAGCCTGATCCCCAGGCAGCTGCTGAGGGAGGGCCGGCATCATGGGGGGTGCTTGGGGGGCCGCGTACGCCCCATACATGCCGGCCTGTGACTGCCACGCATACGCAGCCCACTGCGCATTGTATGCCTGCCACTGGGCTCTGTTGTCCATGCCTGCACAGACTTTCAGCTCATCCCCAATCTGTGCACCATGTTGCATCACCAAGCACATGACACAGAAGAAGCTAGTTGTCTTCGATGCTGTCAATGACACGAGTACGACTAGCAGGTCCTTGCAATGAAAGAGAGCAGGAGGTGTTTGTAGGAGAGTCCTCTGAGGAGGGGAGGAATCGCACCAGCATCAGGAGGCCGAGGGGACTGGTATGCCACTGCTGCACCGCCATATCCTGGCTGTGGCGAGGACTGGCTCCAAGCATCCCTGCAGAATCAGTGGCAATCATGCTGAGCCACCAAGCCAATATGACTGATTCTGATCAGCCCAGGGCGCTTGTGGTTTATTTGGAAGTGTAGTGGAAGGGATACTATTCATTCTCACTGACACATAGGTGGCTTTTAGAAATTGTCCTGCTGTGAGGCTACACTGAATTTGAGACAAGAGAGGTGCAGGACTTACAATACAGACACTGAGTTTGCAGGGGCTGATCAGACCCACCTTGGCATTCCACCAGCCTCGCCATGCTCACGTTTGACACCGACTGTGGTGCCATGCACTCCATTGTCAACAGTTGGTGGATGACTGGCTGCAAATGCAGCCTCTTGGGATGGCAGATACGCCATCATTGCCGGCCCTGGCCTCATTCAAAGTAAATGTCACAAAGAGTAAAGGCCAGATGAATTCATCATGGCACGGGAAAAAGAGACCAGCTGGTCATCACGAAATGCGCGAGAAGGGGTCAAGACTGTATGGCAGAGATGATCAATTACCTGGGGTGCTTGGTGGTGCAACCTGATGCAAGGCTCCTTGCAAGGAGGAAGGGTTCATTGCTGGCATCCATTCTGAATTGGTTGCAGAGTATTCTTGAATGCTCTGTAGTCCATTTACAGGTTCAGCCTGCCCTTCGCGCTTGATGACAGGACCGTTGCTGCTCTGATAGCTTGAAGATGTTGGCTGTCCTGGTCCGCTCGCAGTAAATTGTTGGCCTTGCGATAGGGGAGCACTGTTGAAATCCATACACGCCACCTAAATTGTTCAACTGCTCAGGTAGATCCTTCCTGCAGCACAGAAGGACATATTGGGCCATGATGTTCATCATATCCTGTGCTTGTTCAGGCCAGAATTACTCTTTTGGTGCGTGTCTTGCATTGTGTCCTGAGCCGAAAGGCCATATAGATCTTTTATCATAAATCTTACTCAATCCCTGTTGCTTGAAGGAGCACAATACCGGTCCAGGCACTTCTCTTCCAAGAGAGTTTTCAAGGTGGTGGATCATGTGCAGGTGGTGGGCGCTCCGAATATATCAAGTCCTCAATGCTGTGTGCTCAAGGCTGGCTGCCAGATGCTAGGCAGGCTTTGTTGATGCAGGTAGTTCTCTGCGTCTTGTCTAACTGTTGAGGCTCCCTAAGAATATACAGAAATGCCCTTGTACAGGGACAGCAGTGGAGAGTACCAGCGCACCTTCACAACTCAGCTGCAGCACTGCCTTCCATGCAGAATCTTGGAGAAGTTTGGAAGCTTGGTGCACGGGCCGTGTTGCATCTGTAATCAAGACAGGGCCAATTCATCGTAGCTGCGTAACGAGACAGACATTATGTCGGTTTCACCCAGCCTCCACGAGAAGAAAAGCTTGCATTGTGGAAGAAGACACTGCTTAACGGCAACGCCGATCACCCCGAAAATATGCTGATGCTCTTGATATCTCACACAGATCCTGTCCTTATCCACCAGACGGCACACTGTCCTTTCCGAGGAATACTTCTGCTGACAATACTAGGACTTACTTCAGCCTTGGTCAGTGTACCGTTCAAGGTCGTCCTTTCTAAATGATGTTTCACTTATGATGAGCAATATAAATTCCACAATTGGACGCAACTGCAACTACACACTGAATTACGTTGGCCATCGTTGCGTCCAAGGCAGAAGGATGCGCTTCCGACCCACCTTCCTTGAGCCGTTTTCTTGCCTCCTTGGCACGTCTTCAACGATAGCTCAGATGGACAATGGCAATCAGATAAAAATTTGTGGTGTGATGCCAAAAATTTTAGCTGCTCCTTAAACGAATCCTCGGCCGATCACCCAAGGTGGCAGTGAGCCCCTGATGCTCAACTGTTCAACGAGCCGTCAATTCAATTTCTCCAACTCATCGAGAAGTTAACGAGGTTTGCCAACGCTTTTGGGAAGTGTGGTGGAAGAAGAAGCTTCAAGAATAGAGCAGTGGCTGCGGATGGCGCCTCGTGTCAAAGTCTAGGTTGGATACGCCCATGCATGAACGTAATTATCTTGGGGGGCCTTGCATTGCGTGTCGGTTGATTCTGGAGCTCAAGTTGGGAAACAATCATTTATGTAAACTGTACAGTGCAGGTCATTGATAGCACAAGGGCCTGATGTCAAGCACAGCTGCCCTGAAATATTGGGATATATGCGATTTGAACCAAAGACTGCGTTCAGAGTACAGACAGCATATTGGCTTTGCACCCAGAATTTGTCTCAATTTCTACAGAATTATGATGCAAAGATTGTGCAACATACAGCGCAAGGAGCCGCTGTGTAGCATGTATGGCACCGGTGCTGAAATGCAGTGTCGGGCTATATATCATATATGGTGGAACCTGCAATGCAAGTTATGTATGGCCATGTGCACTTGCATGGCGGGACTGAATTGAAGCAACGTGCCTCAGCTAGAACTTCCTTAAAAGCCAGTCAGCCCCTTCACTCACAACAGTGCTACAATTGTATGACATGTCGTTCTCTCGTCAAAACCCCTTCCGGGCGCCTCACCCCTTCATCACCCGTGGGATTGGCTGAACACCTCATTAGTGTCCCTGTCCTACGCTATCAGAGGCGCTCGTGAAAGCCAACAGCCAGATACAGTCTCATCTAACACTTCCGGTTCCTTCCAGCAAGCCGTTGTTGATAGGGCGCAACAGAATCAGAGTACCAGGGGCTTTGACGCAGCTGCCACAAACCAAGAAGAAGAAAAGAAGGATCAACCACAGGACACCCTGCACGCTCTCTGAGCGGGAGCCTGCTATGAGTTTAATAAACTGAAAAACTACCTTGCATCCATCAACAGATTGGCATCTTGGCCGACACTCTCCACATCTCCTCTCGCTAGAGACTTGCATGTCCATTTGGGTTTGCCTGCACGACTCCATGTTGGGAGCTATTATGGTGAAGAGTTCCTGATCAGCCTTTGAGCGAGTTGGGTACCTTCCAGGCTACAGACCGGCTACCATGCCCAATGACAGCACTATACATTGAATACGAAGCCACGCAACCACACCACACCGGCAGCCCAGCCCCATATTCATCAGCCTGCAAGGACTGTGAGGGCCGCCTGCACCGCGTCGAGGCAGGGCACTCCACTTGGCAGCATCCTTTGGAAAAGTGGTGCTCCATGCCTGGTGCGGTACGCGCGCATGCCGCTCAGTTGAGTTTGCCAAAGCCGGTAGACTGGCCGTTGGGAGCATTCTGGCCGCCTCCATAGCCATATTGGTTGTACCCAGAGTAGCCCTGGTTGGTGCCGTAATTCCCGTAGCTCTGCGCCCCGGCCTGGCCCTGGGCCCCATAGCCGTACTGGTTGTCGCGGCCAGCGCCACCGTGCTGCAGCATACAATCGAATGTGCATTTAGCAAATGTGCGCACTCGAGCATTACAGTATCGTGTGCGGCATCACATTGCAGCACGTTAGGAGCCCGCATGGCAGGAGCCCGCATGCACACAGTGCTTGAGCAGGACTTCATGAGCTGGTGGGCAGGCAGCTCGCTTGCCATTCAGGCTGTAAGAGAGGGCAGGTGCACACCTGGTACTGGCCAGCGGGCCCTGCTGCATGGAGCTGCGAGCCGTCAGGGCCGTACAGGGATGAGGCAGCATGTGGTGGGTAGCTGTCTTTCTCCTTGCCTGCATGCGCACAGCCACCTTTACTTGAGGGCGGTGATGCTTGCAGTGAAGATACATCTGCTGTTAGTGCAAACATTACCCCAGCCAACTGATGTCAAGCAAATGTGACTTCGCACAAGATGAGGAAGTCCCATGGATGCAACGTCTTGAAAACCTGCAGAGCTCCACAGTAGTGAATACTAAGGCACGGGCAAAATGCGCACAACATGGAGCTTAGAGGCTGAAATTTTTTTTGAAGGTGCCGCACCTCGCATGCGCTGTTGATTGCCGTACAAGCCTCCCTGCCCGCTGTAGCCGCTGCCACCTTGGTACTTGCTGGACTGAGCATGGGAGTAGTTGCCACCTGCCTGGAAGCCCACGTTGGGCTGGTTGGCTGCACCGCCGTAGCCGGGAGCCTGCGCAGTGAAATCCTTTGCATGAACACATGCCACTTCCTCCACATGACAATGCGCCCGTTTATACTGCAAAATAAAGTGAAAAAAACAGCAAACCTGAGCTGCTGAGCTGAAGCAGCATGGGAGTAATGACTTGTCCTCAACATTCCGTGCTTGTGTGCAGATCAATATAAATGGGAAGAGATGGACACCTGTGCTGGGTAGCCTCCATAGCCCCCAGGGTGCTGTGGGAAGTATGCATTTTGCACGCCGTAGTGCGGCATGTAAGGGGGGTACTGCTGCCCGTAGCCCATGGCAGCGTACTGCGGCACCTGCTGCATGCCTGGAGCTGCGAATGGCGCCTGCTGAGAAAAACCAAGAACCCTGTGATTAGTGATCAGTGTTGACTGCACAAATGGAGGTCCCATGTCTGATCAACAGACAGGGTCCTAGCACCAGAGAGGCATATGGGCATCTGCAAGCTCAAAAGATTGGTTGTTCACCTGCTGCTGCCCGGCAGCTGCCGCGGCAAGGGGCGCAGAGGTGCTGGCCGCTGCAGCGTTGGCACCGAACTGGCCTGTGGCGTGCAGTTGTGCGCCGTAGGCGGCGTGTCCGGCGGCGCCGTGTGCGTTGCCGGCGTTGTACTTGGGGGCTGGCTGGAAGTCCTTTAGGGCCGACTGCTGGTTGTAATTGCCGTACTGGCTGTTGTCGTACGAGCTCACCTGCGCCAGACACATGTCATCACCACTATGCAACAATGCACGTAGCACTCCGAGGCAGTCGGCATGGAACCCTTTTTGCAAAACGTCGGAGAATTCCTCTGAAATTTGTCCGATCATTGATATCTAAAGTAGACTCAGATCAAACTCGCAGTACTATACTTTCCTGTGCCGAAGAAGCTTAGCAGAATCTTGGGAGCAGTACAGCACAGCAGCACAGCCGAAAGAATGACAGAGGAGAGGGGCACGCACCGCAGGCTTGGCGGTGGCGGCAGGAGCGCTGGTGCTGGCAGTGGGGGCCTCGTACTGCTGCCCGTACTGCGCCGCCGGCTGCTGGGGCTGCTGCGGCTGCTGCTGCCCGTACTGGCTGTAGGACGACTGCGCGTTCTGCGCGCTCGCGGGCGCCTGGTAGCCACCGGCCGGCTGCTGCAGGTGCTGCTGCTGAGCGCCATAGGCCGGTTGGCTGGTGGACACAGCGGAGGCCTGGTAGGAGTAGGCAGGCTGGCTGCTTGGTGCCTGCTGCTGCTGCTGCTGCGGCTGAGGCGCAGCTGACTGGTAGCCTCCCAGGCCATAGCTGGCCGGCTGCTGCTGCGCGGCCGGCGCCTGGTAGTTGTTGTAGTTGGTGGAGGGTGCGCTTGTCTGGTAGCTGGGCCCCGAGAAGAAGTTGCTGGCAGGCTGGCTCGTCGTTGTCGACGACTCCTGTGCATCCCAAGCACAACCTCTCAGCAATCAAACTTTTGCACATTTTGTGCTGTAGCCACTCCTCCCGACGCATCATCTTTGCTGCCCAGCACAACATGAACTCTGCATATTTTGGACTGCCTTCTGCCCATAATGGTAATGGCAGCAATTACAAGCACTGCAACAGTGGTGATAAGGGCATGCCTGGAGCCTGGTAGGGGCCAGGGTTGGCGCCGCCGCTGGAGTGGGCTGGCTGACAATGGGCCCTTGTACAGAGAAGGTAGAATAGCCGGTGTTCCCAGCCTGCTGGTAGCTGCCCAAGCTGCTGCCCATACCTGCAACAATTGAAAAGCATGGTGTCTCAAATATCATCCTCGGCCCTTTTCTAAGGCTAAGAGGTTGCACATGAAGAAGTGATAGCCTGCACAACGCAAATTTGGGCGGATCTGCAGTGCATCTACCATTAGTGCCAGGAACACCTGCCTGGCAGACATGCAAGCAGAAATGCTGATGGTACACAGGTGACATGGCTTGATGGGTGAATGCAGGGGCATGCTGCCATTGGGAGGCTGTTCATGGGATGCATACCTCCACCGTTGAACACATCCACAGCAGGAGAAGATGCTGCTCCATTTGAAGTTGCGGCGGTGTTGCGCTCGGGAACCGCCTGTGGCGCAGTGTGCTGCTGCGCGGAGCTGTCGTCATCTGCAGTGTTCATCGCGCCCGCATAACCCTTGCGGTTGGGGTCGAACCCGATGTTGCCAAACTGCAGTCCCAGGTTGGTCACATCCCGCACCTGTTCCCCACCCAGGTAAGTCAGAGACTCATAGAAAACTAGACAGTACTAGCCCACTTACAGATAAAGTGGTGGCTTTCAGACATGTAGCACAAAGTTTAGGACATGAAAGTACAAACTTCCTCAAGTTTAGAAGGCGCATAGGGACTCCGCAATCGACCCTTCTTGGTGGCGCTGGCTGAGCGCAGCAGCTGCAGCGTGTGGGAATTTAGCTCTATGGCGTCAATGCCCTGGGGCTTGTGTGATGGCAGGCTCGTAACAGCGTGGTTTTTGGTATTCCTATTTGTTGTTGATGGGGCTGCCACCCCAGAATAGCTGCCATGGGAAGTGAAAACAAAAAAAAACTCTTGCCTGCTGCGGGAGGATCACCCGCTCCGCGGCTTTCATGTCCGCCTGCTGCTGGAAGCTCCCGGACAACTGGGTGCCTGCAGAAGAGCTCAGCAATCCCGATGAGGTGACCTGAGGATCAGCCACTGACAGCACGTCGTTGTTGGCAAGGGAGGTGGCCGGCGCCGGCGCGGCCAGCGGCGCGCTTGCGAGGCCCATGCTCCCCGGCACGCCTTGCGCAGTGCCCAGCAGAGACGCCCCCAGCGCTCCCATCGGCGCGGCAGGCTGCGGCTTGGGCTTGCCCCACGCGTTGACGGGCGCGACCGGTCCGTTGTTCTCCGAGCTCGGGTATCTTGCCGGCGGCACCACCACCGGGGCAATCCCCAGCGCGGCCGAGATGGGCGTGTGCCGCGGCGACGGTCCTTGCACCTGCAGGCAACACGCTCCGTCAGCGAGGCTCCACTTCACCACAGATTGACAGGAGGATCATGGTGGGTGTCATGGTGCATGGTTGGCTGGGTGCGGACCTGCACATCCTGTGTGACCTGGTTTGACTGAAGAGAGGCACCGGCTGCAGGGCTGCTAGATATCCTCTGCGGTGCGCTCACTGCCGGGTCGCCGAGGGAAAGGTCTCCCTGCGCCACAGCAATGAGATGAATGTCAGGAAGCATCACTAAATCAAACGGTTGCTGTGCTTGCATGTGTGACCACATTGTCAAATTGACAGCATACAGCGGAGGACAGGAAGTACCAGCTCTGCGATGGGGGCTGTCTCCTTCTGGGAGAAGCTTTCCTGCACACTGTGGGCAGCTGTTGGTATTGGTAGTGGCGCAGCCGGGGGAGGAGGCCGCTTGAACAAGTCTGCCATGGTTTTCCGCCCCGGCGTGCTGCCAACTGCAGGCTGCCACGAGGATGGAGGTGCTGCAGCAGCTGGTTGTGGAGGCCCAGGTGCTCTCGAGTAGGTTGGTCTGCGATGCATTTATGTAAAACTCAAATCTCGATCACGCTATCACCAAAAGTTCGCGTGGAATGGCTGCACGGGGGAAGTAACGCACTTTGCAGGTGTGGGCTCAGGCAACGGGGTCGGCCGTTGTTCCTCCGTGGGCGCCGATACGGCTTCTTCAGCATGCGAGCCATCCTCTGCCGGCTTCGCAGATCCGGTTCTGGCTGCTGCACGGTCCAACACAACTCCCTCAGCGCCGTTGCAAACAAAACCATATCGATCCATCCCGAACAGGACAGTTGCCTATGGCCGAGGGTGTGCACCTCTATTGGCGTTTCGATCGGGACCGTTCCGATCAAGGCTGCCCCGAGGCCCCCTGTCCCGATTCCGTCTGTCTCCCTGCCCTGCGCTTGGCTGCCGCCTCACCTCAATCACCTTGGAGCCATCCTTCTTTCTCTCCTCCTCCCTCTGCAGACAATGGCAAATATTCAAGACAAGCGCATTCGCTCCAAGAAAATAAAGTGCTGCAGCAGGAACATGCAGGCGCACCTGTTTCTTTTTCTGCTTTTTGTTGAAGACCTGGCTGAACGGGTCTGCAGGCACAGCAGAAATGGTTATCTTCGGCACAGATCTTGCAAGAAATGAAATGCTGCAGCAGAAAAAGCGACAAGAAACGTACTGTCGATAAGCCGGCTGGTTGTCTCATTGACATCATTGTTGCACTCAAGGAGCATCACCATGATGTCCTCCTCACTGGCCCCTGCAAACAGTCAAGGACCCCATGAGATTTTCCATTGGTGCCTTTCCCTACTTGTAGACAAGCTAGAAAGGAACTTCTACGTTTGTAAACAGAAATCCAGGCCCAGCGTGAGATGAGGCCTCCAAGATAGTGCTTGTGCTGACCTGTTGCATCTTTGATGGTCTCAATCGTCTTCCTGTTGAGACCCTCCCCCTTTCCATTTTCCTTTTGCGTCTCTGCGGAGCTGCCAGCCCCTCTTCGAGACCTCGCAGCCATGATGTGCACAGATTTGGACACTGGAATGACCTCCTTTCTGCTCCCGAGCTACGCCGGCTGATAATGGGTTTCTTTCTCACCGACCCTCGACCCTAATGGTCCCTCCCTGACCACTCAGCCTAATCTGGACCAATTCCACCGTTCCTGACACACTCATGTGTGAGATATCACCGGACCAAATATTCAATTCTGGTTGAAGATCTGGATGAGGATCCTGATGGACGCCGAGGATGCGCTGCATGCGCAGTGTGCTCATGTAGCTACTGTAGCATGTATTTCCGATGCATCATATGAGCCATAGATTTATGACTTCAAGATGTCAAAGTTTGACAGTCAAACTTCAAGTTGGAGTTGAAACATTAACACCGTCACGGTAATTATTATGACGTGTGACATCACGTATATGTGACGGTCATGTGTTTGGTCACCATGCTTATTGCAATTCACTTCACAGTAAAGATCATCACTGCCGTAAATCTGTCATTTTACAAGCGCAGCTATGCAGACTCTGCATAGCTGAGTGATCGGATTACTCAGACTCTGGGATGATCTGGACATTTGGCCACGAGCATCAGGACCACTCACACCAAAGTCAATAAGTGCGTAAGGTGCCACATATTGTAGCCCTCATTGTAATTTCCATTTGTTGAACAAACCCCCACTCAACCTGAAGCCTGCCCAAACAAGCGAGTGTACGATATGTACACATGTTGTTTTCACAGGGAATTACGCAGCAGCCACAGCCGTCAATGCCTTCCTGGCTTCAGCCACATCACTGCTGAGCGCCTTGAAGCGCTTCTGCAGCAGCTGCTCCCGCTCTTCCTGTGCAGCCAGTCGCCCCGCCACGGCCGCCTTCCGCTCTGGCATGGCCTGAGCCTCCCTCTGAGACAGCGCTCGGAAGCACGCCAGCTCCTGCACATGTGTCACTCAGGCTGAGCGCCTTGCTGTCTTCTTTGATTCCTTTCCCTAAATTGCGCGAGGCCACTCTGGCACGTCTGCATGTGCTGCCGCAGTACCACTTTGCTTGAAGCTCATCATGAGGTATTCTCAGTGCTGCTGCCCCTCAATGCTAGAGCACACGATTGAGGATTTTCGAGCATGAAGCAAATCAGTCAGCAAGGCACAGCGGGGGGTCACCTGCTCGGCAGTTTGAACGGACTGCCATGTCGTCTCCATGTCCTTGCGCACAACGGCCTCGCGCGTGATGTACCCCTTAGTCAGCACAGTAAGGCGGCTCTCCAACTTTGCCGCGCGCATCGCCTCCTTCTCCATTTCCGACCGCACCGCCTCGTGCTCGCTCTGCAGCACACACTCACGCCATCAATAGTGGACCTTGCAAGTTGCAGCCTGGCCAGAAAACTCCCTTCAAACAGCAAAGCAAGAGAACACAAAAGAAAAGTTCTTTCTCTGAGGCCCCATAATCAATGCAGTATCATGAAGCTCATAACACGGTTGGGCACCTCTTAAGCGGCGTCTAGTGTCCCTAAGCGCGCGCGTGAGACACCTCAATTTCCTATGTATGGTCACAACAAATGAAGCGGCACTGGCAGCGGGGCAGGTTCAGTATTGCGTGCCTGCATGGACTCCACGCGGTCCGTGTTGGTGGCAGAGATGCTGCGGTCATAGCGCTGGCGCTTGGGCAGGTAGATAAACTCGCGGCTGAGCGCGGCCCAGGACTCCATGTACTCCTCCTCCGAGACTCCCTCGTGGCCCATCGCCCGCCGAACGTGCGCCGTCTCCGCGCGCAGCACTGCCAGCGCCGACGCCATGTCCTCCTCAGCAACCTCATCCAGCGGCTCCGCCGGCTGCGGCTCCGGCCGAGGCCGCTTTTTCTGCGACAAGCAACACAATTCCTTCAGCCATGTTCAGGTGAACGTACTACATCTGGAAATGAGTGAGTCCCTGATGATAAAAACCCCGTGCACAACTTTATCATAATGCTGGTGAACCTCTAGAGCAGGACATGCCAAGAGTAAGGTTTGGGGGTATGCACTACATGTCCAGGCCAAATGATTCCTATTGCAAAGTGCCAAACACTGCGCTGAATCCTGATTTTGCCAAAAGCCTAGAAACATGACGTGGACCGCGGCAGAGGCGTCACCTTTTTGTCCTTCTTGCTCTCCTTGACGGGGTACTTGGCAGCGTCGTGCTGCAGCAGCGCCTTCATCTCGCTGAACAGCAGCGCCTCCGCGGCCTCCCTCTGAGACAGCCCGCCAGCCTCCTCCGCGTTGCGCGCCTCGGGGCCGTGCTCCAGGGACAGCGGCCGCGGCAGGCCCCTCTGCAACACCTGCAAGGACGCCACACAAGCACCAATCATCATGCCGCCACTTGCAAGAACCCTCAACGTGCATTGGTCAGATGACATATTACATCACATGATAATACATGCAAAGAGAAAGTTTGCAGACACGGGCAGGGATCGTGGGCAGGACGCACCATATGTGCAAGCAGGAACGATATTTGAGGACATGGTCAGGAAGCAGAGTGGATTTAAACTGGTGCAGTGAGGCTGCTCACCTGGCTTCTCTTCCGCAGCTCCGCCTCCTCAGCCGCTTTGGCTGCGGCCTTGCGCCGCGCAGCGATGTCTGCTGCATCCTCCTCCAACAATGCTTCGCCGTCGTCTCTGTCCTCCGGCAACTGACCACACACAAACCCCAGAATCAGCAGGGATCAAAGTCAAATTTGAAGACATGGGTGCAGAGCGCAGAGTCAATCCATCACACGGCATGCACATCAAGAGGCTGCAGAGCCATTCTGCGCAAGACACTATAGATTGGGTGGCTGGACTATACTGCACAGCACATGCATGACCACCTCTCACCTCTGGCACCATGATCTGGTACTCGTTTTTGGGAGCAGGCAGCCCGGCCAGTCCCGCTTTCAGGTTGTTCTTCTCCATGGCCTCCCGTGCGCGCGATTCGCGGCGGCTGGCCTCGGCCGGCAGCAGCATGTCAGGGTCGTTGAGGCCGAGCTCGTCGCGGACGGGGGTGCGCATCGGCGTCATGCCGGCGGCCGGGCCGCCGCGCAGGGGTGTGCCTGCCACAGATGGCGTCGCGGAGACACCTGCTCACATGCAAGGCACACGTCAGTCTTCCAAGGATAATTTATGCTCATGCCATGGCTGTGTATCCAAACATGGCTGCAGGATCAAAACAAAGGTCACATCTATGATTGACATGCTTTCCAGACTGGGAATTCCTGTGCATCTGCTGGGAGGCGAGACAACATGATTGTAATTCACAACAGCAACAATATCAATCAGACCAGCATGAGCGGCAGCAGCGGTCGCATCATCACCTGCAATGGCGCGGCCACCAGAGGGAGTGGCGCCAGGATGGGTCAGCGAAGGTGTGGCTCCAATGCGAGGCGTCAATCCCGCGGCGAGCGGGTTCGGCGTGGCGGCGGTGAAGGGCTTGGGCGTGATGCCGCTGAAGTCGGAGTCGAAGAGCTCCGGGTTCTCGCCGCCGAACAGCGGCGTCTGCCCCTGCTGCAGCCGGCTCAGGTTCTGCGCTTCCATCATCACCCGGTCCTGCCCGCTCGCCGTCACCGCCCGCGGCGTCCGCATGGGAGTCGCCATCCTGCACGCAAAAATTATGGCTATTTATTTTTATTACACGCTTTTGCTGCCAGGAAGCAAGGTGCGTCCTGCAGGCAAGCTGCAATTAAAGGCTGCTATAAACCTACCCCTTGATGGACTCGCCAGATCCAAGCAAGACCAATCAACCATGGGCACGGTGCTCAGTATCTGTACCGCCCCCCGCCAGCCGTGGCCAAACGCACAGTGTTAATGCACATAAGCTCGGGAACGAGCTACCCATGATCTTAAATGGCGCTACAGTTGCAGACAAGCTGCCCGTACTCAAAGTCGGCCCAACTGTCTGGAGTGTCAAGACACATGAGCTTGCTAACGAGCTGCGCTCACTCGGAAGTGGAGCCGTCCTTTTGAGGGTGAAGAAAGGGAGATTTGGTGGGTCGGTGCTGACCTGGCAGGTGTCTGGTAGTCGCCCAGCAGCCGCCGCGTGGCCTCACCGCCAGCACCATCCATGTCAACATCCATGGCCACCTCACCACCGCCCTTAGCAATGGCTTCCAGCTCCTCTTCTGTCACCTGATTGATGATGGCACAAATGCATATCAGGCCAAGATTTGCCAGCAGAAGATAGCAAACATACTAACAATCTTAACACACTGGTATTGAGCCATCCAAGACTAGGTGCGTTCAGGGACAGCTCAACAGATCTCTTCCTAGGTCCCCTATCCTTGCAAATTCTCCACCAATTACTTTGAGTAGCTAGAAATTCCATCAAGGTCAGTTACCACACTGTATTCCACGCTTTTAAGGGCCTTCAAGCAGATTTTCACCATCCATTGAGCTGCATATTTTGCAAGAGCAGTCTCTTCTCTACATTTTTGCAAAATGACAAAATCACTTTGGACGTCTCTAAATAACTGCTGGTATTCATGAGCACATCGCAATTTTCTGGGTTTTGCATTCGGGCTCTATCTGAAAGATGCCCTTAAAGTTCCACAGACGCCTCTTAACATGAGCGGAATCCGGAGCAAAAGTAACAAGAGCATTGCATCAGACCTGTGGGGCAGGAAGCATCATGCGGCCCCGGCGGCGCATGCCACTGGCATCGTTCAACTCCATGGCCTTTGCCACGGCTGCTGGCTGGTTGTGGGCCTCCCTCAGCTTTGCCTTCTGCTCGTCGCCCTTCATCAGGTTCGCCTCAATGTCCTGCACAAGATCCATCACAACTGTCAGGTCACACACCATCCTCTTGGGGAAGGCATCACACATTGCAGGCTGCAGACCAGGAACACTGCTGCACAGGCAGCAATAGGAGCTTGGAATGTCAAGGGCTTTTCTACGAGCCATCCACTGGGCTTGGGGTATAGCAATGGGAACAAGCACAGAAGAGGAAAAAAAGCGCACCTTGCGCCGGCGGCCCTCCATTTCCTCGAGGGTGGCGGGCCGGAATTCCTTGCCGATCTCGCGCGTGCGCTCCTTTTCGGCGCCCGTGTCGAAGAAACCGGCCGCAGGCGCCTGCTCAAAGGCCACCTCGCGATTGTAATCGATGCCGCGCCGGCGCTGCGCCTTCGCCTTCATCTCGATGCCGGCCGCGCGCAGCTCGCGCTTCTTCTGCAGCGAGGCCAGCCGCCGCGCCTCCTCCAGCTGCCGCTCCCTCGCCTTGCGCTTCGCCTTCTTGCCCCTGTGCGCGCCCCAACTCCCTTGCTTAGTCTTCCAATGGCATCATCCCTCAACAGCATGCCATAAGATGCTGCTGCACCGACAGCGGCAAGCAGCAAAACAAGCCAGAGGCACCGAATGAAGAGCTGAGAGCAAAACGAGGTGCTCCACTTTGCACTGTAACGGAGGTATCTGTAGGTACTAGATTCAGTTGTCTCCTCATGTGCAGGCTGGATACACGGCTGCACACCTGGTGTTGGCGAGGCGAGCCCGCGCTTCTGACAGCATCTCCTTCTCGTCTTCATCCATGTCAATGGGGTCAGGGCGAGCAGGTTTGGCCTCTGGGTTGGGGTCGATCTCGCCGGGCCGCAGCCGGCGCGGGTCATCCGCAGGATCATAATTGTCGTCCTTGGCTGCTGCTGCATCCCTGCAGTCAATCAGTTCCCGCGCATGCGTCAGTATTTGGTTGACAAGCACCTGAATAACGGAAGGGTTGTACACGTTTTCACTGCTGGACTTGCTGACTGAGATGGTAGCATTCTGTTCACAAGAAACAGCAAGAGATCCTTTTATCATGGCGAGGCCACTAGAGGGTTGGAACGTACAAGAGCTTCTCATAGCGCTCCAAGCATTGCGCCGGCGTCCGGCCTACAATGGGTGCTATAGTGCGCCATTGTGTAGGCATAAGCTTCGCAAGATGCAGCAGCTTTTCATCCTCCTCACGCGTCCACTCTGTCTTCTTGATGGCTGGATCTAACCACTCATACCAGCGGGCTTTGCACTGCTTGGCAGACTTGCGGACCAGCAGCGAAGAGATACGGGCCCATTGATTTAGGCCATATTTCATGACCGCTGCTTTGAGGATTTCATCCTGTAAACACAAGCACACAGGTTCCTGACTTGTTGAGGAACGGAAGCACAAGACTCTAAGGCCTGGTCATGGCGTAGTCCGAGCGGACAAAAATCAGAAAAAAAATATATAACATACTCCACAGGATTGTTGCATTGCCCATAATTTACCAAGAGCTCTAAAGATCGGCCAAAAACAGACACCGTGAAACCTCAGAGCAGACATCTTCCCTGATAGATCGAGAACGCACCTCAGTGTTCTTCCACACACCACCCTTGATCATAATCCTCATCTTGGCTGTCTCTTATCTCACCACCGCAGAGCGCTGTTTGGAGCGGATGCCCTACTTATTCAGGCTCGTCAAATATTCGCACTGGATTTGAACGCTGAACTTCAACAATGTGACCACATGCATGACAGCTTGGTTGATTGTTGATGATCTTTTGCAGACCAGTTCAGACATCTACCTGCCTTGTGCAGGAGCTGCATTACCGCGTTACCTCCCAAGCTGACATTCGCCTACTGAATATGGCATGGTGCCAGCAACTTTCACTGATCTTTGTGCAGGGCTTCTAGTATTGATAGGATCATAAACGATCTTGTGACTTTCTGTACATTGCCTCCGGGTCTGTTTTCCGAAGCTTCCTGAATACCTGGATTCACACTTCGGCCAGCAGAAGTGGCAATCGGCCTAGTCTGATACATTAAAGATGAAGGAAGAAGAGGTAGCCGGCTTGCGTGTTGCAGACTTGAGGGATGAGTTGAAAAGCCGAGGGCTTGCAGTCACCGGCCTCAAAGCAGCTTTGGCAGAGCGACTGTTAGGTGCAATCAGACAAGAGGTGAGCCTGCGATGGCTGTTCCTGTGTACAACCATCGTATTTGATCAATGGTCAGACCATTTCAAATAGTTTTAAAATTTCCCTCTCGCTGCTGAATTGTCTTGAGCAGATGGACGATTCGTGAGTGAACAATCTCAGACTGAACTGGCATCTCACGAATATGATGAAGTGATTAGATCCTTTCTTATCGCAGAATGCCGAAGCAGCTGAGCCAGAGGCTAAGGATGCACCACACGAAGAGCAGCCCAACAAGGCTGTCGAGGAGGAGAAGGAGCTGGCAAAGGAGGATGCTTTGGGTCAGGCACCAGGGTCTGCGGCTAAGAATGAGCCGTCAGCAGCTCCTGAGAGCAACAAAGCAGCTGACGAGATTGCAGAGCCAAAGGAAGCTGACAGCATAGTGGCAGCCGATGAGACTGCAGAGGCAAAGGAGGAGCCCGACATGAAAGAGGCTCCCAAGGACGTGCCAGTCAAGGAGGTCAGCCAGGAGCCAGATCAGGATGCACCCGATGCCAAAGTTGCAGATGAAGCAACCGCAGAGGAGCCTGCAGTGCCGGCATCTGATGCTGCAAAAGATGCGGATGAGGGCGCAGCAGCAGAAGAGGAGAAGCCAGCCGACAGAGGAGATGACCTGCAGGAAGGCTCCGCCAGGTGGGCTCGACCCCTTTGCCCTCGTGTAATTGCATGTTTGTGAAGAGTCCCCAGATGCGCTGGCGTCCTGGTATGCTGTCTTTCAGCAGGCAAAGATATCGTCAAGCTGCTGACGCACAAGGTGACATGGCGCAGTCCGCAGCCGCGGCATCGGGAGCTGGCAGCGGAGAGGGCGGAGGCGCCCGCGCCAGTGCCGGTGCAGGATGCTGCAGAGGAGGAAGTGGACTATGAGGCGGATGAGGTGATTGATGAGGTGCCCACTGCACCAGAGGAGCCCGCCCCTCACGAGGCACGGCGGCCCCGAGCTCAGTCCGAGGCCAAGTCTGCAGCCGAGGTGCGGGCTTGTGCAGTAAGGACAGACTAGCCCGGCTCAAATTGTGCACCCCAATTTTTGCCCGGTGCACATTGCTACTTGACCTCCTTGCATGAACGCTTCTCTGCTTGCAGGGAAAGTCAGCTGCAGGGAAAGCCAGCAAAGCTGGCGGGAAGAAGGGCACAGAATCCACTGGGCCAGGAGACAAAGCAGCTGACAAGGATGATGCTGTCACAAAAGGTATGGGCCACAATTTACACTAGCATCTTCTTCCGTGCATGCGTCTAGTGTGTTTCTCTTCTGTGGTCCCAGTCAGTGCACCAGTGACATGGTTGGTACTGTGGAACAGATGGCAAGCGCAAGCGGGCGCCCATTCCTATCTTTGTACCCCGCGAGAAGAGGGCGGCTGCAGAGGCAAACGGCGACAAAACCAAAGGCGGTGATGCGGCCGACGCTCCCGAACGCGCAGCCAAGCTCGCTCGCACAGACAGCAACGACAAGCGCTCCGTCTTTGAGCGGCTCAAGAGTGGCTCTGGCAAGGTCTGACATCCTCCTCATTCCGAGCTATGCCTCTGATAGTTTCCTGTGCTGTATTGCACTCTGAAGCATGGACCTGAGGCGACACTGTACGATTGATAGGAAGCGATTGTGATCAACAAAATTATGGTTATTAAATGATTATTAAGTGGTTATTAAGAAAGGCCTTGGTATGGACAGGAGGAGCAGGCAGACCAAGGGGCAGATGTGCCTGCCAAGAGGGCGCCGTCATCAAGGGAGGCAGCCTCGTGCGCACTCCTCATTACTGGCTTCATTCGGCCCTTCACTGAGAAGCAGGCCCAGCAGAAGCTTTCTGAGACCGGTGCGGAGTGTCATATAAACATAGGTGCTCCTGCCGCTGGCGCTGCAGTTGGAAAACATAAGATAAGGAATGCCAGGTCTGATCTAGATGCATGTTGCGCCGCAGGTGAGATCACAGGCTTCTGGATGACGAAGATCAAAGACAGGGCATATGTCATCTATGCCACTGAGGAACAGGCAGAAGCCACACGGCAAGCCGTCACAGGCATCGAGTGGCCCCTTGGAAATGGCAACTCCCTCCGTCCAAAGTGAGCCACATTCCTGCTCATGTCAGACCTGAAAACAATGTTCTGTTTATCAGCGCTTGTCCCTTGAGATTAGCCGCGCCATCTTGAATCTTTACGGAGCATTGTTGGATGGTATGCTGAGCTCGTTACAACTTGTTGCAGCTTCTGACATGTTTTGGCGTGCATTGCGCAGGTTCGTGCCTGTGGAGGATGCAGAGGAGAGCATAAAGACAGGAGTGCCTCAGGAGACGCGCCGGCCAGCGGCGGCGGCGGCAGCCGGGAAGCCTTCTGGCGCGTCGGCTCAGGTGGCCGCTGCCGCAGCCGCGGCGGCCGAGCCCAACAACCGGGCGGCCGCTGCAAAGCCTGCCGATGGCATCACCAAAACTAAGGTCTGCCTGCCAGTGCGCCAAGTGTGATAATGTATCTCCATGACATTATGGCTGCTCAGGACACCTCATTGTCACACCTTTATTGGGATTGAAGGGAGGTTTGCAGCTGTGTCTGTTGCAGAGGCTGATAATTGTGGTGTGCGTGCAGTCTCTTGACGCGCGTGCAATCCTGGAGGAGCGGAGAAGAGCGCGCGGGGGAAACGGCGAGCGAGCACCAGAGCAGAAAGTTGCTGCTGACGCGGCTGCGCCAGAGCCCATGGTGTTTTCCTCAACCTTGTCATCCTCCACAGACATCTTCATATGCGTTATGTCGCCGCAAACATCCTTGTTTACAATTGCTGTGTGTCACATGCCGGGTTTGGATTCTGTCGGTCTGCTGATATACAGGATATACAGGCAATTGGAGGTGTCTTTTGTATTGTACACATTGCATTCATACCGCAAGGCGGCCTACACTTACTGTGCGTTTGTGCTGCCTTTGTTGGCTACATCACTTCTGTGTTACTGACCATGCATTTCATGTATGGGAGGAGGGCTGCTGCTGACTAGGGGTGCTGCATGACAGGATGAGGATGAGCCAAAGTCACTCGAGGACCTGTTCCGCAAGACGACCACACGGCCCTGGCTGTACTGGCTGCCCCTCACAGATGATCAGGTGGCAGAGAAGGCCAAGAGGGACGCAGCCGCCCTCCCCGGCCCGCCGCCCACAAAGAAGTGATTCTGCCTGTCTCCTGAGGGATGACCGCAGTCCATGTCAGGTGAAGTGGAGCTGCACTAGGTGCCTTCTGCATGCATCGTGCCCTGTATTTCATGCCTGAGAGCGCAATAAGGAGTTCTGGCGAATGGCAAGGTGCATAGGAGGGCGCGAACTGATTGAACAGCGAAAGAGGCGGTGGCATGTTTGATAGCCAATATACATCTTTGATTGGAGATGTGAATTGAAGCTTGCTTTACACATTCTGTAATCTTGCTTTTTCCACACTATTGTGTCATGCTTCCTCCAGCAATCTTAGAACCTCTTCTCGATATGGAAGGCTTGGCATGGCTCCTGCCTTTTGCACGCACAGGGCGCTGGCTGCAGCTGCACACAAACAAGCAGTCCACATCAGCAAGATTGGAAGATTCCAATCATGATCAATGATGACGATCATCGATCAATAATGACAATCAACCATCAACAACAACATTACATTGCCCTTTATCCAGCATGGGAGAAAAATAGTAGGCAAAAGCAACTTTTGCACCTGCAAATCTCAGCGCTTGAGCTGCTCCCTTTCCTTCTAAGATTGCCACAGCATAGGCTCCAGTGAAGCAGTCACCCGCCCCAGTCGTGTCAACAACCTTTAGACATCACACAGGGATGTGGATCAGGACATCAAACGCCCAAACTACAGGCTGCGGCAGATTATGCATACGAGACAGATGTCGTCTACATGTCTGTGGAGATGAGATTACCGTGTCCACCGAAAAAATAGGTTGTTTTAGTGGTCCGCCAGTGCTGACTTGCAATGAGCCGCTGGTTCCTCGCTTGACCAGGACTGTGTCTGCGCCCTGCTCTAGCATCACCTGTGCTGCAGCTTCTGCTTCCTGTTCTGACTCAGTCTTCCTACCTGCAAGTCACCTCGCCTCCTCAGAAAGCTCACCTCAAGGACTTCTGCAGCAAGCATACACAGGGCCTCGTGCAAAGCAAGTTCAATGCATGCGAAAACTTTCTGCAGTGAAGTGCGCACCAGTCAGCCGGGCGAGCTCAGTCTCATTCGGGGACAGGATGCTGATGTTCTTAAGCAGATCTGGCGAGATCGGCCCCTCAACTCCACCACAGTCCAGCAACACTGGCACCCCAGCCGCTGCAGCAATGCTGGCCACATGCACATTGACCTCCTCTGGGATCTCCCTCTGGAGCAGCACAGCCCCGGCGCTGCGCAGAAGCTGCAAGCCAATCAAACTCAACAATTAATACCAGATCCAATAGGGCGTAAGGGATTTAAAGCTCATCAATCGCCTGAACAGTTTTGGAATGCCAGGAAGCTCATCACCTGAAGCGCAGCATCATCAAAGTCCCATGCAGCTGTGTTGGCGCCCCCCACTATCAAGATGCTGTTCTCACCTGTAAGAGGATCACAATGTGTTAAATACACCACTGCTTCTGCACCGGTGCTCGAGACAACTTGCAACCTGAGAGATGTTTTGTGGTACCGGAAGGCTGCAGGAGGATAACTGCTGTGCCGCTGGGCCCATCCACTTCTTTCAAGTGATCCAGGCGCACTCCCGACTCGGACAGCGCATCCCTCAAGAGCGAGGCATTGGCGTCCTTGCCCACCTGAAAACTGCGGAGTTGATTTTGCCAGGCTTGTAAGCCCAAAGGGCAGGTAATGCTTCTAGCCTCCACAGGGGCTGGTGAGCATGTACCTGACCGATGATGTAGGTAGGGTGCTGCAAACGTGCTGCAGCAGCAGCCTGGTTTGCTCCCTGCAGCAGTGAATAACGCACTGACATATCTGTAGAAGGTAGATGTGCTCTGAACCGGACTAGTTGAGTTGAGTTGCGTTGAGTTGCGCCCTTATTACCATACCTTTCCTCCTGGGAATGTGTTCAGGCTGCTAGCCCCGAGTGTCTCACCATCCTTGGGGAGCCTCTCCACTTCTAGGACCAGATCAGCATTGATGGATCCCACCACCACAAGAGGTTTCAGGTCCCGAAGTTCTTGTTGTGATGTAGCCTGCATGCAAACTCAGAGCGCTTGACTCACGCATTGTGAGCTTGGATACAATTGGGATATCTGCTGATTCCATGAGAGCTACGGCCCTGACCTGAGAAACGCAAATAGTGGTCCTTATTGGCAGGTGAGGTTTCCGTGATTGACAGAAAGAAAATAGCCTCTGCGGCCTGTGGTGTAGGTGCCCCCAAGGCTCACGGCATGTCAGATGGATCTGACAACGCCAGATCTTGTTCACAGACATTCTGCTGTCTGACGAAATTCAGTCTTCACAAATATATTAAGGGTATGTATTGCAGATTGGATGACTGATCCTTCTGTCCCAGCTCAAGGCCAAATAGTGCTATTTCGCAATGATTGCAAAGCGAACGTGGCTATAGGAGTACGATCAAAGGAACGAAAGTTTGCTTGCAAGCACACTATAGGCCATTTCACTGTCTGAAATCACAAAAACGAGGATCTTTTGGGCGAAGTTGCTTGCCCCGCAAATGGAGGGAGCACATGCGCACGTGCCGTGTTGACTATTGCTTGCAGATCTGTCCTGCAGCAATTGCTTTTGCGATTGTATCGGGAAGATTAATACCAGTGTATTGCAACACTGCGGAACCTTTTAGTCTTCAAGCTTCCGAAGTCTGGAGACATTGGACCGTCTCTGATGGATGACTTGAGCTCAAAACTCAAGAAACTCTTCAAGTCGAAGCCCAAGACTTTCAAGGGTAAGGGCAATGTACTCGGACGTGCAGATCAGGTGCGTTACCAACTGCCTGCCTGCTTACAGTACTGACCTGAATTCCTGCCTCATCTTGCTGCATACGCACCTCATGAACGACACACTGGAATCCAATGACATCCAACTGCAGGCACCACCACCAGCTAGAAAACCAATCACAGCAGCTCCTGGGTCACGAGTCCCCTCGAAGAGTACAGATGCTCCCAAACAGCCCATACCTCCTGGAAGACGCTTGGGAACGGCAGAACCAGCACCCCAACGAAATAGGGAAGCAGGTGTGATGCAAATTGACACCGTGTTTTGTTCTCTGGTTGATAAAAGGGCTCTTAAATTGCTTATCTTGCTGATTCTGGGGAACTTCAGCAGGTGACTCTGGAGCTCCAGATCGTGGCTTCAGCACCAGCGCGCCAACGCCAGAGCCTTCCAATTCTGGATCACTCAACCACAGCGCTGCAGGCAGAAGCCAAAGCCTGCCTGATGTGGAGGGCGTTGACGAAGTGCAAATTGCTGCTGCCCTCCTGCTCTCCTCTGATGAGGTGCAGTCTCTATCGTGAACCTGCCGCAACACGCCATGAGATGATGATGCAAGGGACATTCGAATGCTTATCACAAAGACAATGTGAGACCCCGAATCTGCAAGCCCGAGGCAGATGATGGTGTGTTGCACAGGCTGGCGCTGCTTCTGAGGTGCTTGGGAAGGTTCTGAGGAACATACTGGCGGACCCGTCAGAAGCCAAGTACAGGCGGCTGCGGCTGGGCAACAAGCGCATCCAGGAGACCATAGTGGATGTCAGTGGCGGGGTTGCACTCCTACAGGTACAAATCACTGCATTGTCCTCTTATCCCATCCGATTGTTCTATGATCTCCTCTGTGTATGAGAAGCTTTGCATGGCGCGACATGAACCTTGCACGATGCACTTTTGCAAATGCAAACAACTTGCGCAACTCAAACCCTTGCATGGTTCCCTTTTCGCATGGTGTAACCTCCAATATCCCGGAGAAGTTGTGCATGGCGCAACATCACGCTTCCTCGATGGTGCGGTGCAGGCATGCGGCTTTGAGCTGATCTTTGAGGAGGCAGCCGAGGGCGGCCAGGAGGAGGCATTTGCTGTTCTCTCAGACGACTGTGAGCTTGCTCTGCTGCAGGCTGCCCTGCAGCTCCTGGGCCAGGCAGAACCTTCACCGTCACCCAGGCCGCAGCAGCCAGGTATGCCAAGCATATTTTCCTCGATTAAAACAGTCTGCGGAACAATCTGGCTGGTGCCTCTTGGCCAGGATGACGTTCCTGATGTTTCAGTAAATACTAATGGCTTGCAGGAAAGTAAAGATGTAAGTGTTGGCGGCTCGTGCAGGCGTCGGCAGGTCTTCTTCAGGAGCAGCCTCCACCTCTTCCTCGCAGAGTGCTGCGCCTGCGGGTCCCAGTGCAACTGCCGGCCCACGGCCGCGCAACACACAGGTCAGCATTCACCCCGTGTGGTCGTGGTTACGCCGTAAATTGTGTCCCTGCAGCATGCATGCATGGGGAGATGATGTGAGGGTGCCGCTGCAGGTCATCCTGCCCACTGGAGTGGATGACCAGCCCCTGCCAAGCTGGTTCTTTGCGCGGTCCCCTGCAGAGCTGAAGGCGGCCTTTGTGGCCAAGCAGAAAAAGCGAGATCTTGACCAGGTTGGTTTAGCTACATTTCTGCTTGCATTGCTCTTCGTGGTTTCTGTGACTATTGGTTGAATTTGGCGTGAAGTTCTCTGCATGATGCATGTGGGTGGTTATTCCTATCGCAGACCCTGATGACAAGGGCGTATCGAGAGAAGCTGGCTAGTGGGCACAAGGAGCAGGCCAACGTCAGCTTTGCAGTCATCCGCATACGCCTGCCTGAAGGCCTCATCCTCCAGGGAGAATTCAACGCAGGTAGGACTCCAAGGCTGTGCTTGCTTTATAGTGATGCAACAGACATTCCCTCCTTTGTAAATTGTTTTCTGAATGTTTGTTTGAAGGAGTTCTCTCTGTGTCAGGGGAGCCAGTGGCGGCAATTTTTGAATGGCTAAAAGACAGCCTGCGCGATCCTGGGGCCACCTATGACCTGATTGGCCCGGACCGCAAGCCCATTGCTGCGTCGATGGGCAGCATGCGCAAAGCCCAGCTCCTGCCCTCAGCCCTGCTCAACTTCATGAGGCTGAGCCCTGCGCCGCAGTGCGACCCCACCCTCAAAGATGACCTGCTGCGCACGGCCAGCTGACATGCCTATGCTGGATAATATAATAAAGCGCAAAGTAGCTTGCACTGTTGATATTGTTTCTCCAAATCACTGCAGCTCAATTAGTCTTAGGAGAGGATACAAATCACTCTCATGTGTCAGTCCGCATGACATCTCGGTGCTGCCTGCATATTACAAGGCTTTGTTGTGATTAGCAGAAAGAGTATAGTACAAGTTCTCTTTTACAAGGATATGCTCTTCTGTTTAGAAGGAATATATGATTGAATGGTCACAGCCTCATCAGCTTGGCGATCCAGCTTCGTCTTGCCAGTTGCAGCACATTTTGTGCATACTGCACATGTGATATCTTGCAGACATTAGCACTTCACAAAAAGTCCACAGGAACATGTCATGGTGCGAGGGGACTGTCTTTGTTGAGCACGCCCGTGACCCAGATGGCCATCAGGGTGATGATAGACAGCCACTTCAGACCACGGTATCTCTCATCAACAATGTAATCACGGAAGATATATTTCTCCACTTGGAGATCCTCTTGTGAAGGCACTGTCTCCTCGCCACTGATACTGCCAGCCCTGCGAGAGATAGCAATGATCTGGTACATTCTAAAATTGCATACGATATTCTTGAAAGGATAACCTTGAGCGCTGCACTGCCAACATTCAATCATGGATTCCTGCATTGACAATAGAGGAACCTTACCGAGTGGCTGGTGGTTGTCTTCGGGCCGCTCTCGCATCCTCCAGCCTCTTCCACTTGACCTGTGCGATTCGCTGCACCATGCGCAGGCGCCTCTCTCGCTCTATCTGTTCTTCTTCCCTCTTCTCTATGGCTGCTTCCCTGGCTTCAGCTTTCATGGCTTTGGCTTCCAGTCTGCTCAGCTCCTCTTCGCTTGGTGGCTCCTGAGTGACAAGATCAACAGTTCAGGCGTCATGATATCCTCCCGCTCACAGGTACAATCTGATCACCTAGTAAAATGAGACACTGTGTGCAGAACCGCACCTGAGACAGTAGCATCAACACACGAGTGCACAGCTCCACAGCTACAGCTAGGACCAGCGCAAGAAGTGCATACGAGCTCCAATGAGCTGTGAAAATGCTGCCATCGGGAAAGAGGAAATTGAAAATTTCTGTGCCATTCATGTCCAGGCCCTTTGAGAAGGGAGGAGCGATGGACCTGTGGGCAGACATTGTTGATCAGCCTGTTTGGAAAGAATGGATAGAGTGCCTCCAAACAATCCATGCACACGGAGCTCGTACCTCCTGTATGGGAGGTCCTGGACAATGCGTGGGAAGTCATTCCAGGTGAGCGCATAAGTGACACCTGCGTGCTGTCTTTCAAGCTGTCTCCTGGCAGCCTTTGGCCTTGGTCTGAACAGTCTGGTGCACCCGCAGTACCGTTTATAATTACACCAGCCTTTGCACCCTACTACAGTACTGAGGCAAGCTATTGTGCAAGCCATGAGGGCTACATGAGGAAACTTCGCCCTAAAACTCAGACGAGTATGTTTTGGCAAGTTGATGGATAAAATGCTAATTACAAGTACAGCGAATTTGAGGCGCTGGAGTTTCTCAGGCAATGACCATCAACACGAAATACTAGCTATCTTTAAAGCTGTGATACGCCTTGTGTTCGTTGATCCTGCGCGGATAAGCTCTGATGTACACCAAATGTTTGATTTCCAAGATAGCGATGCAATTTGCGCACAAGAAACCAAGGAGTCTCGGGTGGACTGGGCACGTGATGGCATCCTGTCGGATCTCAGGATTTGTTTGCCCCACAGAGGTCACCAACAGCATTCCTGTCCATAAGATTCCTTCAATTTGCGGTTTAAAGCTTGAGATCTGAGCAGAGAACGAAGTTTGGCGGTCATCCTGGCTCAACTGTGTTCGGACGATGCCACCATGAAAAACTATAGTTCGAGCCTTGAGTGGTGTACACTTCACATCAAGGCCTTCTTTTGTGAACAGACACATGAATCTCCCGAGATGTCTTCGAAACCGCGTCTTTCAAGCCTTCACGAGTATCCAAAGGTCATTCGTTGGTAAGCCATGGGCATTGACAATTGCAAGCTACCATCGACATCCTGATCCACTGCTACAGAAGCTCCGAAGAGTTGCCACAAGAGCTCAGCTCGCGACTCCATGAGGCCCCCTGGCCATGAGTTACTCAGGCGACAAGGCTGGTTGTGATGGCCAAAGTTATATAGAACCTGCTGCCAGGGTAGCGGTCGGGCAGATGACATCAGTTGGAGATCAGGATGCGAACTTCAATGTTTGCAGTCAGCTAGCGCGCGAAGCAGCTCACAAAGGCTGCAAAATGCTATTTTTGCCAGAGTGCTTCTCCTTCATCGGTGTCAACCAGAAAGAGGCAAGCGTCATCGATATCATGTACATTGATATCTTGTACATTTTGCTGCATCCTGTGACTAGTTTAGTGCGCACGCTGATTGCCTGACATGGTCCAGATGTTCACGGTGTCCTGTTTGCAGACGGTGGTAGTTGCTGAGAAGCTTGATGGCCCGATCATGTCAAGATTCAGACAATTGGCTGGTGAAGTCGGCATCTGGCTTTCGCTGGGAGGTTTCCAGGAGGTTGGCCCAGACAAGGAGCACATCTACAACACCCATGTTGTCCTCAGCTCTGATGGCACGCTGGTGGCATCATACAGAAAGGTAATGCGCATCGAATTGATATGCCATGTGGCCAGTGTCGCACGGGTGGCCAGGAGGATGTACTGTTCTATTTATTTATTTAATAATTTTTGGGCTTCTTGGATCAGGTGCATCTTTTTGATGTTGAGGTCCACAACGGCCCTGTGCTTATGGAGAGCCGCAGCACAGCCCCAGGCAATCAAGTGAGAAGCATCAGCATCTTGCTGATCTTGCGCAGAATACTGACATCTCAACCTGCTATCTGCCCGAATCAGACACTTGGTGTGCATCTTATCTTGCTGGGCTGTGCAGCTCGCAGTGTGCGACAGTCCAGCTGGCAGGCTGGGCCTGACAGTGTGCTATGACCTGCGCTTCCCAGAGGTCTACCAGCGCCTGGCCTTTGACCATGGGGCTCAGGTCTTGCTGGTCCCCTCGGCATTCACAAAGTTGACAGGTCAGTCTGTCATCATGGATCCCATTTCAGTGGATGCAGAGGGTTAGTTTTAGCACCTCCTGCGCTCTGGTGGATGTTTCAGAAGGGGACATGACCTTCTGAGCTAACGTTGCCATGATGGTCGTCATACCTTCCTGCAATGTAAGGGGAATACATGTTACGATTGGCATGCTGCTCATTCCAGGTGAAGCACACTGGGAGCTATTGCTGCGAGCTCGGGCCGTGGAAACGCAGTGCTATGTCATCGCAGCGGCACAGGCAGGGAAGCACAACGAGAAGCGCGAGAGTTATGGGCACTCCATAATAGTTGATCCCTGGGGAAAGATCATTGCCAGGCTGGACAATTCCCTTGCAACAGGCATTGCTGTTGCTGACATAGACTTCCGATACATGGCCTCTGTCAGGGAGCGCATGCCCATTGGTGATCACAGGAAACAGGGGCGGAAATGCCTGGGCTGGGATGTGCAATCATGATGACGCTGTGCAGTGTATGACATAGCAAGCATGCTATAGCAACCATAGCACCATGACGGCACAGGGAAGCAAGAGTGCGCATGTCCTGGTGCAGCTTGCATGTAGATTAGACATTTGAGCCTGACCAGACATGTACACCTGTAATGAATACGATGATAAATGGGGCCTTAATCGTGGCACACGTCTGTATTCGTACTATTGTTCTTGAGACCAAATAATTTACAAGCGTTTCATATGGCTGCAATGGCATGTTCAAGTTGGAGCGTCAATCAATGATTTCCAGTTCTCATGTAATGTAACCATTGCCAGATAATGTGCAATCTATCGACGCAGATCCAAAGGGACAAAACAACAATATAGAGCAAGAGACGCCAGCGGAACTCCTACTTCTTCTTTCCAGCAATGGGCTTTGCCTTGCCCTTGCGTGTGCGCGCATTGTTCTTTGTCTGCTGTCCACGCACAGGGAGTTGCTGCAAAAACACAACAATTATCAAGCGTCTGAGACGAGATAACAAGTGAAAATGTCACTCCGTTAGAGTCACATTATCTAAAGTTCCAACCAACTCGAGGCTGATTGGATGCCTGACTCTGATTTCCAGAGTCAGCGCCCAGCATGACACCAAAACATTCACAGATGTAGGAAGCGCATGCTTTGACTTGACGCCTGCATTCAGATTCACAGAGTATGAAGCGCAGGAGGAAAGTGCTCCCACCGCGATGTGACGGCGACCCCGGTAGCACTGGATCTCTTTCAAGCGCTTGATGTTGAGGGCATTGAAACGCCTCAAGTCTCCCTCAATCGAGTACTTGTCCACCTCGTCACGCAGCCTGGTGAGCTCATCCTCTGAGAGCTCCCTTGTCCGCTTGTTCTCTATTCCCTGCAGAGGTCAAAAGTACTGATAAGCACCCTGGCTGCAGCTGACTAAGAATGGCTTCAGCAGTGAAAGGACTAACAAGCAGGCTGACTGCAGCTAAACTAAGAATCGATGCTGGCAGTGCTGTTTAGAAAACGTACCGTCTCTGATAGAATGGCCTTTGCTGTCGTGTGGCCTATTCCGAAGACATACTGCAGGGAGTACTCAATGCGCTTTTGATTTGGGATCTCCACGCCACCAACACGAGCTGCCTGTATCCTGAGTGGCAACCTGTGTCCTGCCACCTGATGGGTGCAATAGAAGGCTTCAACGAAACAGTTTGTGTCTTAGCTGAAGACTTGCCCACCTGGGTTACTTACACTTTCATAGCTTTCATCACTGGCTGATTCCTGCTAGAACAATATTGCAAAATTAGGCAGCTTCAGAGATGCGTCGCACCTGACGACTTCTCACAGCCAGAACCTGAGCAGGTCTGCACACGTGGCTGGCCTTGAATCCCTCAAAGCTCCTCAGAGACTGCAAGTCAAGCAGCAGAAAGTCAATCGCCGTGTCTGATCTTGATAAATGATCAAATTCAGAAAGCTGTAGCAGCCCAAAGCACTGCCTTTAGGATACAGACTTCATTCTTGTGCCCAGGATGCAACCGGCAGCTGGGGGGCCTCACCGTGCTGGTGCTGTGTGAGACATGCAGATGAGACATCTGTGCTGCCAATGTGTTCGCCATCCTGGGCGATCACACTCCACAATGTACCACAAGAACAATTGAGAAGGGCTGCTGGGTGAGAGGCCGAGGATAATGTAGGGCTTTGGTGACGAGGGATATAGAATGGGGTGCTTTCAATACCCTAGCTAGGTGGCCCCTCAATGCTGCTGCCTCCTACCAAACGTTCTTTGGCTACTTTAGCTTCAAGCAATGTGATGATTGGACAGATAGTACAGCCTTGTCGTTATCTAAGTGCACTATAGTAGAGTAGTTGACAGTAGCCGAAACAGATGAACGAAAGTGCACAAGGCCATTGGCTTTAGTTGCTCGGTGTCCCAACGTCCCTTTCACATTCTCTGTTGCGAGCATTCTTCAATTGGCGTTGCTGAGATCCTCGAGCCTGGGGCGCATCTGACTCCCATTATAGTAACATGGCACTGCGAAATGGGACCGCTTTGCTGCGCAGAATCATTTGCAGCAGTCAATTGCCTTCCAATTCTGAGGCCTTCTCGAAAGTGGACGGCAGGCCTGTGAACACTCTACTGTCCAGCCTGGGCGTTCAGGACCAGCTCCTCAGCCTGCGCAGCTTCCTGCACACCTCACAGCAGGCTTATAAGGCTGGCAGATCAGGGCAGGTAAGATTTACATTCATCATGTTGATTCTGGCACCAGTGAGTGACAGCACCTTGAGAGCAATGCACGGTCGCTGGTGATGCTCTCCTCTGTTCCACCCCTAGTGCCGAGGCTGTCTGTGCGCCTATGCAGGTGCTTGGAGCTGCAGAAGGGGCAGCCGCAAAGCATTCCAGGAAGGCGTCCAACAGCGAGGCAAGCAGCTCTGGGAAGAAGCATCCCGCTGCCCGGCGGGTCGGCAGGAAGCAGCGGCAGCTGGAGGCCATTGCTGCAGGCATGCTGGAGAAGGACGCGGAGGTGCAGAACAGCAGCAAGGCGGGAGCCAAGGCCAAGGAGAGGGTGCGGCTGCCCAGCTTTCAGGAAATGGAGGACCTGTGGAAGCAGCGCCGGGCAGGACTGCTGCCGCACATGGACCTCACCATGGAGGAGGGCCCTCGCATAGCTGCCCACCTGACTGCCTTCTCCAAGAGCGCCAAAATGCGCGACTCCGCTCGCGCCCTCTACATCAATAATCAGGTCGGTGGTGGCCGCCTTCATCGATCAAAGCTCCAATTAAGGTTTCATGAGAGCATCAAGATTGATACATGTCAAGCAGTTGCACAGCGCATCAACGGACGCATCCTGCAAGTTCGCTGTATGTGGCTGTGTGGTTAGCACGGCAAGTGCCTAACTCTGTGTGGGTTGCGCCATTGCAGCTGTTCTTCACGGCATCGACGGAGTTCTCCAAGTGGTTTGGCCGGGGCATGTCAGCGCAGCTGAAGGACACTCTAATGGCCCTGGAGCCCGGCGAGTCTGAGGACGCCCTCTTCAACCTGTTTGCCCCCTTTGCCCTCAACACCTTCGGCGACCAGATCAAGAAATACAGGTGCAGCATCCTCCCTGTATTCGCGCTTCTTGCAACAAACTTGCTCCCCACTATCGCCCCTGCCGGTGTGCTTGCCAATCTGATATTTGCCTAGTATGAATTGGCCTCTGCTTGATCTTGTCTCACTCTCCTATCACATGCTCCCATTTTGCCTGATGTTGTCTCACTGTCTTGTTGCATGCTGTCATTCTCCCGGATGTTTTCTGGTATATGCTAACATTCTGCCAAGTATTCTCTCCTTCTCTTGGTACTTGCAGCACTCGTAATCTTGTCATGTGCATGGTTAATCTGATGTTTGGCTGCCTTGATAATTGCAGCGAGGCGATCAAGATGCTGGACCTGCGCAAGCCGCACCTGTGGTACCCGATGGCGCGCGCGCTGCAGCGGCGGCTGGTCTACCACATGGGCCCCACCAACTCGGGCAAGACCTACAACGCCCTCCGCGCCATGTGCGCCGCCGAGACTGGCCTCTACTGCGGGCCGCTCCGCCTGCTCGCCATGGAGGTCTACGACGAGCTCAACGCCTCCGGCACCTTCTGCAACCTCACCACTGGTGAGATTACACACGCTGACTCATTGAGGCTTGCACACTGGAGTGAACCTCTCTGTGGGAAACTGTTAAAAGTGCAGCAGGGGCACTGCAGTCAGGAGAGCCAAATTATAATGAGGTTGCATTTTTCGCTGGGTTTGGGATGGCAATGTGAGGATCTTAATCCAGGCGATACCCTGTCTTTATGCTCTTGATTGGGGCGGCTTGTTAGCGCTCAGAGCTGTGTTCTGCATGCATGCACAGGCCAGGAGCGCAAGGAGGTGCCCTTCGCGCAGCATACGGCTTGCACGATCGAGATGACAAACCTTTCGAAGCGTGTGGATGTAGCAGTGGTCGATGAGATCCAGGTAAATGCTGTGCCTCACTAAATTGCTCATCCAATGCAACATCTGCTGTTCTGTCTCCAGATTACCTTGTGCTTCATGGTGGGTTTTCAACGATCACCTTTACTGCTTTCACGCACAGACTTTGTACCTTGAAGTAAGAGGAAAAAGTAAAATTTCTTTTATGCTTAGCAATTGTGGCCTGCCGTGCAGCAAATTGGGGATGACTCGCGGGGGTGGGCATGGACGCGGGCGCTGCAGGGCCTGGCGGCGAACGAGATCCACATGTGCGGCGACGGCTCCGCGCTGCCTTTGGTCAGAACGCTTGCGCACCAGATGGGCGAGGAGCTGCAGGTGTGAGGCAGCCATTCAACTGCTTCCTTATTCTCCTTTAGAGAGTCAACTTAATTACTTTTTCTCCTTTAAGGAGTCAACCCAACCCCATCCCTGCAATTGTTTTGGGACGACTTTCTGAGAATGCTGTGGGAGGTTCAAAGTTCGTTCTAGAGCCCACACCCCACTGCATGGCTACCATCTGTTGGCGCTGCAGACATTCTTGGGAAGTAAGCTGTTGCTCAGTGGCGTTCAACCTGTGGCATTAGAGTCTGTGCTCAGATGCGTGGGTACCATCTCCTAGTGCTTTGATTGTAAACTATCCAAGCCTACAGCGTTCAAGTGATTAGAATTCTGTGTGCGCGCGTGGCAGGTGCACAGCTACGAGCGGTTCACGCCGCTGGCGATAGAGGCTGAGGGGCTGGCGCGCGGGTATCTGGATGTGCAGCCGGGGGACTGCATCGTCGCATTCTCGCGCCGCGACATATACGACATCAAGCAGCTCATCGAGGCCGGCACCGGCCAGAGGTGACTTATCTGCCACTTGCTTGAGCAACCTGTCCTGCACTGCCGACATTTGAGCAATTGAAGAGTGTATGATCATAGGTGAAGAGTGGGAAATGCTCTTTGGCGGAGTGGACGTTGATTGACGCTCTATTCGTGCCACCCCGCATGCAGAGCCATGTCACGGGCATCAATTCCTTGTGAGGGAACCTTCTTCCACAATTTCCTTATGGGGATGCTATGCTCGTGATAGGAGTCTTGGCTTTGGACATACAGCTGTGCTTTGTGGTCCTTCCATGCAAAATGTGGCTTCCTTGAAGGTCATTCATAATGCGGCCGGTGGTGCGTGCAGGGTGTGCGTGGTGTACGGTGCGCTGCCGCCAGAGATGCGGCGGACGCAGGCGCGGCTGTTCAACGATCCGGACAGCGGCTACGATGTGCTGGTGGCCAGCGACGCAGTGGGCATGGGCCTCAACCTTAACATCCGCCGCATCATCTTCCACACCCTGGAGAAGACCGACGGTAGCTTCGCGCGCGTCCCCATCTCCGTCTCCCAGATCAAGCAGATAGCAGGCGCGCGCTCACATGGCTTCCTGTCACATTCTTGGCATCATCTCCTTCCAATGTGGCTGTGCTTGCACCTCACAGATGCCAATGGGTGGCCAGGCTATATGAGATCTTATGTCAAAGTCTAATTTGCCGCTCCCATGATGATCGAGGGATGATTGAGATAGTGAGCAGTTATGAACAGGACATTGCATCAGTGTTAGGTTTTAGGATGTGGATGTGCAGCAGCTTTCTGGCCTCGTGTACTACATGCCTTGCTCTCAATTGAGCATACTGAGCATACTGAGAAGTGAAGGCTAGTCGATTTCTGTGATGGCAGCAAATCATGGCAACTCAAACCAAAGAAATGCTGTGTGCAGGTCGTGCCGGGCGGCGCAACAGCGTGTACGGGCAGGGGCTGGTGACGTGCCTGAACAGGGGGGACATTCCGCGGCTGCAGGAGGCCGTCGCCACCCCTCTGGAGGCCCTGTCCACGCCCACGGCCGGCCTCTTCCCCGAGTTTGAGCAGCTGGAGGCCTTTGCTGGCAACCAGCTCGAGCAGGACTTCCACAACATCCTCACCAGGCAGGCTCCTTTTCACACATCCCTGCTATCAATGCTGTAATAGGGTGCGTCTAGGGTGGGCGACCCTGGTTCTGGCCCCTTACAACCTTTCTGGTGTAGCTCTTATGGCTTATCCATGACCCTGCAGTCCAATCTATATCTGAAAGCTCTGCCCAGTCCGAGAGGTTATTGATTTCCCGGCTGGCGGGGGGCGATACAATTTCTGAGCGCCGTGGTCACGATTGATTAGGTCCTTGCTGGGATCTGGCGAGTCCAAGAAGGGGTAGAATTTGTGGCAGCCTTTACCTGCAGCTTGCCTGCAGAACGCACCTTGCCTCCTGGCAGGGAAAGCATGTGAGAATAATAATAATAATAATCAAATATTAGAGGGACACATGTCCACGAGGCCTGCCCCTGTTGATTGCTTGCTGGCCAGAGAGCTGCCAACGTCTCTGTCAGTTATGATCCTGCAGATAACGTGTTGATTTTGGGAGGGGATCGCTGATTGTGGGAGGGTGAGTAATATATGTCTATTATTTCAACAGGTTTGCAGCGGAGGCGCGAGTGGATGGCACATACATGTTCTGCAAGCAGGAGTCGGTCATCCAGGCCGCCCGCCTGCTGTCCAAAGTGGAAGGGCTGTCCTTGCAGGTGCGGGACAAGTGCCCAAAGCAATGTTTGTTAGCTTGCAATACAGCACCAAAACATTGTCTTTACCTTGCCCTCAGCTATTCTGACAAGCAATCTATCTAGTCCATTGAGGGGCAGGATTTGTGGCAGCCTTCACTTGCAGCTTGTCTGCCGACGCACGTTGCCTCTGGCAGGAGCAGCGTGTTGTAATAGTGATCATATTGAGCAGTGCTGGTTGGGGTGCAGGAGCGTTTCTGGTTCTGCATGGCCCCCGCCAACCTGCGCAACCCGGTGGCCGCGGCCGCCCTGCTGCGCTTTGCGCAGAAGTATGCAGCCAAGCAGCAAGTGCCTGTCGACGTGCCCTGGAAGGACCGCGTCCCCCAGACCTCCCAAGAGCTGTGCGACCTGGAAGCAGCTCACCAGGTGTGCTCTCTTCTATTGCAGCGATTTTTGCTGCTTCTCGTTCCACTGTCGCTGTAGTGAAGGCGTTATAGCTGGTCCATGACTCCTTCCTCCCTGTAAACTTCTGCTTCTCGTTCCACTCTCCTTGAATTTTCGAAGGCGGTGGCTCTGGTCCCTGGCTCCTTTTCTTGTTGTTCTGCTATCGTTGGAGTTAAGGCAATCCCCCTGGTCCCTGGTTCCTTCCCGCCTCTGTGCATGTTGGGGGACCCTTGCTTGGCGCATGCCTGTTTCGGATAGTGAGTGGGGAGGGATATGCATCGCAGGTGATCTCGCTGTGGGTGTGGCTGTCCCACCGGTTTGATGAGGAGTTCTTTGTCGGCCGGCCGCGCGTGGAGGAGATGTGCGAGCAAATCATCTCGATCATGTCCGAGGGGTTGCAGCAAATGTTTGGGCCGACGGCGCTGCTGACCAACCCGAAGCTGCAGAAGGCTGTGTGCCACAGATTTGCCAGCTGGACCAACGGCGCTAAGAATGCCGGAGAGATGGTGCACTACCTGTCGCCCAGCCGGCCTCCTCTAGGCATGGGCCTGCTGCAGCCTGACCGGCCACTCCTGAGCAAAGTTGCTTGAGCCGTACGCCTGCAGCCATTGCTTTGAGTATTAGGATGACGTGGCCTCTTGTTGACCCTCTTGACCTATTAAATTCATTGACGTAGATCAGGACTTCTGGAAGAAAGGTTACAAGGTGCACGGTGCTGGCAGGAATAAGGAGCTGCTCATGATGTACATACTATGCACACTCTGTATAACACCATAGTATGGTGTTATACAGAGTGAAGAATGTGAGACCGGTCAGCAAGAACTAAATGAACACTAGGGACTAACGCAATGTGACAGGTGGAAATGCATCCATCTGGCAGATTTGGCCCAATTGGTGAATTGATGAGTGCAATCGCATGCGACTACCGTAGTATGCTTGCAAGATCTTCGACCAAAATCAAGCTATCGATGTGTAAATTACATCGTGTGATCATGTGATACATGCAGTCAAACCTTACGTAATCCCGGGGTCTACCATCACTTTTTAAGGTCAACCACATGAGGGGAGCTGGTGGGTGCTGTGCTAAATTGTCATCGAGGGCTGCAAGACCCCTGTCTCCAGGGGGAACAAAAGCAGAAGCTGAGCTTATCCCCCCTGCTCCCAAAGGGGTGCTGCAGCGGCTGCTATATAGCTATATATATCACCATATATGGCTGCATGCAGGGGATTGGCTCTTAAATCAAGCCAGCAGGGCCCTAAGCTAGCTTTGTATATTGATGGCTAATTGCACATTTTGGGCTTGGTTCTAAAATCCAACCTCAACATTTTCCCAAAAGAGGAAGGTGGTGGAATCTGGAACATCCAGGGGACTCTAAACTAACTTTAGTTTAGAGTTAGTTTAGAGTCCCCTGGAACATCCCTGCAAAGGGCTTTAAACGCTCAACCCTACTTCGACTTCTCAGGCCTTCAGCTGGAAATTCAAGGCAAAGGGATGAGCTTATGTGCTTTAAAGTGGTCATGTCAGCAAGCAACATCGTCACGAATTTACTGTGTGCATATTTGAGCGTTGACCTCGTACTATAAAGCTAGATCACACTGAGATGCCCCGACCCCACCGGAGGCCAGCTCACGCAGGATCTTGGTATGAAGATGACGGTATGGCTACTGCTTGCAGTAACAATAATGTGAGCGTGTTCATTGCTGGAGAGGACCGATGCCTCCTTTTTTAAATTTCTGGCAAATCCATGGAACCTGGAAATATGCTCGTATACTGCATCCACATCATAACTTTGTTCAACACGATACTGACAACTAAGCTTTAGAAAGCTTTTTGAAACGATGTTATGGCTGTTCTTTTCAGGGACTCGATTGGCTTCTCAGATCGAGAATTGGATTGGTGCTGTACCAACACCAAGGGGTGCTCATGCCCGTGCCATCATAAGCCCGTGAGCACTTCAAGCCTCCCTTCTGGTGTCTGCATCCCTTCTTTACCAAGGATGCGCATGGCTGACGTCCTTGTGTGCGCACAACAGACATGCTGGCTACAGCTACTGCGGCCATGTCATGGCTCATGCGTACAAGCAGATCAATCCAGAAAGAGTGTACGTCGCTCCATAATCCTAAGTTGTGACAAATTTTCTGCAGGCTGTGTGTATTGAGTAATTCTTCTGTGTGCTTCTTGTGAAAGCCCCAGTGCCCTGCTGTGGCACAGGTCCCGGGTGTTCATTCTGGGCCCATCACATCATTATTACACGAGGAGGTGCTGCCTGTCTCCGGCAAGCAGCTATGACACCCCTCTCGGTAAATTTTGCAAGCTTGGCGTACACAAGGGATGCCAAAGGTCACTCTGATGCATGCATGCATCCCAAGGTTGGGATTCCCAATACTGCTGGTGTGCAGGTTCAGTCAGCATAGCGTTGGACATTTACCAGGAGCTCCAAGCCACTGGACAATTTGATGTGATTGACGTTGATGTGGACGAGGTGAGCCTGTGTGCTGGAGAGGCAGCTATGTGGTGCACTCACAAGAGCCTTGCAAAGAGCGCCTAGCTGCAGTCTAAGCCCTTGGTGTGTTGGTGACAGGCAGAGCACAGTCTAGAGCTGCAGATGGGCTATCTTGCGCACATCATGAGGTGTGCAAACTGAAGAGGAAACTGAATCCTATGGCTGGATGGTGGTTAAAGATTCATGTGAACTTCGGTTCTGCTGCAGGGGGAGACAGTTTCAGCTTGTCCCCATAATGGTTGGATCTCTGACTCCCGAGAGGTGTGTAATTCAGATTTTTTCCCCAATTTTGAAAGACATTGGCTTGCAACAGCTGGGCAATGCTTGACAGATTTGCAGTGCACACTGAAGCATCTGAATCTGGGTGTTTTGCAGAGAGGCAGCCTATGGGAGGTTGCTGGCAGATTACCTGGATGACCCATCCAATGTCTTCATTATCTCCTCAGACTTCTGTCATTGGGGATCGCGCTTCAGCTACACCTTCAATGACTCATCAAAGGTGTGATGTTGCAACTGCTTTGTTGCGTGATGGACTTTGTGTAACATGAGCTTCAGCCACAGATGATACCGTCATGTCTCTTGCTAACGAGCAGTCTTGCAACAATGTGCAGGGGCCCATTTACAAGGCCATAGAATGGCTTGACACACAGGGCATGGACATCATTGAGCAGGTATGAGGTGTGGATGAACTCTTACCAGCGCTGAGTTGAAGGCTTCACCCTGTCACTGGCATTGATAATGTCAGTATGAGCTGTGAATGCCGGCTTGCAGGGGGATCCCAAGGCCTTCACAGAGTATTTGAGGCGATATGGGAACACAATATGTGGCCGACATCCCATAAGTGTCTTCCTGAATGTGAGTAATTGCTTCCTGTGTTCTCCCCTTTGTGATGACATCAGCATGACTTGCAAAATGAAGCGCTGCTCCGGGTCAATGTCTTGAGGCTTGCATTCTGCTGTGCAGATGGTCCGCTCTTGCAGAACAAAATTTGAGATCAACTTTGAGAATTATGACCAATCTGCCAGAGTTGCCACTTTCCGGGACTCGAGCGTCAGCTACGCGGCTGCCATTGTGACAGCAGCTGCGCAGTCTTGACACAACAGTGCCAACAGCTGTGCCGAAATACATGCGGCCATGATTCTTGCAATTATTTGCATGCCATTGCAGTGGCGTGCCCGACATGACTTTTCTGAAGCTCCAGCATTTGGATACTTCAGAATTACAAACGTGAGCCCGCCTGTACCATATACAACAATAACACATCTTGCTCTGCCACATGCAGAAGCTTGACCTCTTCACGCTGTACAGAAGACATAAGGCTTGCCAGCAACTGCAATGAGCCCACTAATAAATATTATTAGATGTGTAGGCAACCCTGAACAATGTGACAAACAACATGTAAAACAACTTGCATCTTACAGGTCTGTTGGTAAATGCTGGCAGTATTCAAAGGCAGCTTTCATGAAGAAGAGTCTGCAGATGCAGCTTGACTTGCAATGGGTGCTACAACCGGCTGACTTGATAAAGCCGCATAGTAAATCAGTACAAATACAAATACATGAATCATTGTTAGGTAGACCGCCGCAAAAATGCGCCCAACCTTATTCTGCAACAGCAACCTGCACCAATGCACAAAATCGGACTCAATCATATCAGCCGTGGGCACTTCAGAGGTCAATATCTTTGTCTGCAAACAGAAACACAGGGGATCTGCACCCAATATATACAGATCAGCACATCCCCCACCAGTGACTCACCTTGTTCCTGACAGGATGGCTCTGTCATGGACCGGCAGCGATTTCACACGGCTGACCTCCTCGCTCTGCTGGAACTCAGCAAATGGGTTAAATCGCGCCTCGTACGCCTGCGAGGCCATGCACCAGCCATCTTTAGCATGATCCTGCTTTTGCCCTCGAGCATTGCACTCACCATAATCCCTTACCATTCAGACTCGGAGTCTGCATCAAACAAATCAAGCCAAGCGGGATTGCAAGAGACACAAGGCAGTGCGAGTGCCATGTAGGGAGGAAAGGGCTGCCTCTCGGCAATTTACTGCTGAGCACTTCTAAGGGGGTGCTGTTGTCAACCATGCTTGCAGCACGGAAGGTGTCTGTGTCACCGACCTTCAGGTAGCGCTGCTCGGCGGCCGAGTGCACAGCTTCCTCGTCATCGGCCTCTACAAAGCCGAAGCAGGCGCTGCGCTGCCGGGCCGGCCGCGCGCGCAGCTGTGACGGGGACGCCGACGGCCCCACCTGCGGCCGCGCATCCCGCTCCGGCGACCCACCGCTGCCCAAGTCGATGTGCACCGGGCCGCACTGCAGGCGGTGCTGCTGCGAGGCCTGCATGGCAGCACGATGCTCTGGCTCATACATAGCAGGAGCTTGGAGACCTTGGGCCTTTAAGGTAATTCTGGAAAGCGGAAGGTGCGGCGGGCAAGACGCACCGGTGCAGCACAAACTTCATGTAGTCTGTGATATTTCTGTCGTGTGTGGATCCCTACCTAGTTGTACCCCTCAATCTCCTGCAAGGGAAGGCATTTTGGGCAAAGGGTTGCACGATTGGACTGCCGGCACACGCTCTGTACACGTTTGTGTGTACGTACCTGCCCCTGGTTAGGAACAGGCTTGTGGCAGGGCTGACCTTGGGGTGTGCCACGCCCTCGCTGTCCACCTGGACAACCTGGAACCCGTCGGAGGCGGAGTGCTTGGCGGAGAAGCGCTGCAGGTAGCGGATCTTCTCGTACAGCTTCACGCTGTCCGCGCGAGCGCCCGCCAGGTCCGAGCGCGCCGCCGCCAGCTGGCCCCTCATTACAGCCATCTCACCCTCCAGCTGCTCCACCCTGCATGCGTTGCCAACACCTCCATGCTCAAACTTCTAATGATTGTGTGGACCACAGTCGGGAGCCATGCACAGCGTTTTCGATCCAAGGGTGGTCAGAGCACGGTCCCTGCGCAGGCCGCAATTGAAACCAAAGACAGCAGCTCTTAATCCTACGAGAAATCGAGAGGAAAGACCAGGAAGTAGACATCCAGGTGGGAGACGGTAGTGATATGCAGGATGGTGTGCCCAAGCTTGATAAAAGGGAATGTAAAGCACTGTGAATGCATCTCCCAAGATGCAGACAGAGCTCAGAAGCTCGGGGAGGCACCTTCCCCTGAAGCGGTCCCGCTGGCTGGTGATGATGCTGAGCAGGGACGAAGATGGTGCTCCGCTGGCGTGATGCCCTGACGCCTGCGCGCCATTCTCGGCATGCCCTGCAGATGCGGGCCGGCTGCCTTCGACGGTGCTCCCCACATTCTGGGAGGCTTGCAGGAGGTCCCTCTCCAGGCTCTGCACGAGTGCGGCCTTGTGCCGCGCTTCCTGCTCCAGGCCGGCCAGCCGGTCCTGCATCTGCACCATCGCATCGTCCTTGGCCTTCAGCTGCTGCTGCAGCGACTGCAGATCCGCCGCCAGCCGTCGATTGCGCGCCTGCGGCACAAGCACCACTAGATATTAACGCCCTCCATTCACAAACCTTTGCCTAATCTCGGCATCAACCCTTCAATTGCTCAAGATACATGGACTGTGTAAGAAAACAAATATGGGCTCCCTCCTTGGTTGGGAACGGAGTTGTCCAGAGGGTGAGATTGTTGACCTGCAAGATGGCATGCAAGGATGCAGCGGAGGCAGATGATGTTGCATGGCCACTAGTCTCCGGCTCCTCTCCTGCACATGGAGGACAAATGATGCGCTTTATATGGCCCATCATCCCTTCACTCTGCACTGTACACCTCCATTAGACCGCTGCCACCAAAAGGAAGGCCATTTGACAAAGTCTGCTGACCGGCACTATAAAATTTCTGTTAGAGCTGTCGTCTTGCAAAATGATGTCATCATGTGGCGGCGGCTGGCGCGCACCCTCGGTTTCCTCCTGGACGTCCACGAGGTGGCGCAGTGTCTCGATGCGTGCGTGCAGGGCCGCCACCTCATCGGGGGCCGCGCGCGAATCCAGATCAGCCTGCAGCGCCGCGCACTGCTGCACCGCCCGCTGCAGCTCCACTTGCGCCAATCCCATCTCCTCCGCATGGCTCGACTCCGCCTCCTAAAAATGCATCTTGCACTGCTCAATCGCCTTGGTGGAGCTGCTGACTAGACCGTGCCTTCACCAACTACTGAGCGGAAGGATTGCCCCACTGTGGAGCCCGAACCGGTGTTGTTCTGACACCATCTTCAGTTGAAAATTGCTTTCATTGTGTAGGTTTTTGTGAAATTTGGAAGTAGCAAGCAGGTGAGGTGCGTGATAGATATATGCAAGTCTAGGGCATGGGCTTGCAGTGCCCCCGGGTAGCTTCGGTTAAGAGGTATTTTGACAGTAAAAGCTTGCTGGGTGCTTTGTTTCAAGTGCAAAGTCTGGGACAATTGTCGCGGGCCTTGGAATTTGGCTGGTGCAAGCAAGGGAAAGACTTGCCTCAAGCTGCTGGCCCAATTGCTCCACCTCCTGCCTCAGTGATCTGATGGCATCAGCGGCCCTTGGTGTGACAGAGTCCTCGGCAGCTGCGAATTGGCCTGCGCGATCCTGGGAACCGGCTATCAGGCCATTTATCCGTTTCTCCAACAGGTCCTTTTCAAGCTCCAAAGACCTGTTGTCCACAAATTTGCTTGCCTGAGCATGCATGCCTTCTTTATACTCTGGATACAGTGCATCTACCGTATATCTTTTTTTGAGAGCACAGATGCCATGCAGCAGGCAGGATTGACAAGTCAGACCTGACACGGAGACCAAGACTGTCTCGCTCCTCAGCAGCCAGCTCAGCAGCTGACGCAACAACATTGCTGGCCGCCTCTTTCTGTTCCCTCAGCTCAAATAGGTGACTCTGAACCCTCTCATGCTCGGCCTACAACATGACAGCTTGATTGAAGGTCAATTTATACGAGTGCACCTTGGCACATTAGCCTGCGCATGCAAGCTTTTGGCAGCACTTCTTGTGTATATGTAGCATGCACAATGAGCACCTGGAGTAAGGCCATATCCTCTCGCAGCCTTTTGATCTGCTGCTCAGATTCCTGCCGCTGTTGGTCTGCCTCCCGCTTCAAGTCCTCCACCTTGCTCACATTTTGTTGGAGCTGGCTGTCCTTCTCGGCCTGATGCAGCACAATCTGCATGAACCTCCTTTTCTTAATCTACTACTCAGCCCTGTGAAAGTCACGTTACATATGTACGGATGGTTTTGTAATGCTGAAGCTGAAACATGCCAGACCTTCTCCTTGAGCTCTGCCTGGAGCTCAGCAACCTGTCTCTCCAATTCTCGATTCTTGAGAACCGCCTCACTGGCGCTGCTGGCCTCGCTCTCAGCTGCCTGGCCGTACAGTTGCAGTCGTTTGTTCTCTCGCTGCACCTCTGCCAGACACTTCTGCAATGGCTGCAGCGCATGCAGGAATGGCAGAGGATCTGGAGCCTGCGACAGCACGCCTGCCAGCTCGCAGTACGCCTTGGTGGCCTCCTCTGCTCGCCTGCACATGCTGGGCCTTCAGTATCCCGTCTCAATTGCACAGGCATCATTAGTGGCGTGTGCAGCAATACTTCGCAGGCCACAGAACCTCAGGTAGTAAATTTTGAGCTCCACCTTTTGAGTGCGGCAGCGTCTCTGCCGTCAAGAGGTGTCTGAAAGTCCGCTCGTCGGCATGCCAGCTCTGCTCTTTTCTCCTGCAAAACGTATACACTTCCAGATGTTCAGCTTTTCAAGTCTTGATCTTAGGATTACGGAAAAATATACCAATTTCGCATGTAAACCACACCTGTATATTGAAGAGTCGCCAATATCCTGTGACGTCCTTAAGTTTGCTCAAAACTGCAAGTGAATCAGCGGGGATGTTTGGCTGATGGGCAGGCGCCTTAAACTCTTCTGAAAGCAAATCTGAAGCAATGGCCCTTGTGCGATCCACGACAGAATTTTCAAGACCATCTATCACGCTATCTAAGGCTTTGTCAAAGTACCCCAATCCAAAGCTCGACATGTTAATGCTTTTCTTTTTGGTGTCAAAGTTACAGAAATACAAGCACGATATTGCCTTGAAAGAAAAGAATTTTCAAAGAAGACAATCGCATTCCTTCTGCATTGATCGCAGTGCGAAATATGGCGCACATATGGCCGCCAGCGTGGCTTTGCCACGCCAGCGGCCGTATCCCCGTCGGAGGTGAATATAGGGCCAAGGAGGCATTTCAAGTTTGAGCTGTAGGCTTAGTCACTGCTGAGTTGGCGGATGAGATTAAAGTCAACTGTTGCGAATGTTTCAATCTAAGTGCCCTGTATTCTTGATCGTGCTGCGAAGTCTTAGAGGATGAGATGCTGATATTTTTAAGGCAAATTGAAGGTGTGGACTAGTTGTCCAAGGAAGCATTGATCTGATCTGGCACGAAGCGATGTCATAGACGAGACGTCCAGGCGCCAAATTAGCATTTTCTGATGACGTCGATATCTTTCGCCTTATCAAATTCTGCGGTCTTTGCGGGAACTCGCGAAAATGCACCGTGCTTCCTTGGAAGTCGGCTCAGCAAACAGTTCTGCCCTGGGAGAACTCACAGCAGGAATTTAGATAGATGCATCAGGTAACTGAATTTATTTGATAAAACCTGCCTTTAAGTGTGATCACGCAAGAATGCACACATGTAACGCAACATTGCACGTTGCGTTCCCCACTGGCAAACCTTCCACCTGCAATTTAGAAATCTACGTCTACCATTACTGCTTGCAGGGCTGCGAAGAGAGTCAAGGGGCCCAAGACTGGCCAGACCGGCCAAACCGGTGGGAAGACTGGTGGGAAGAGTGGCGGGGGACCGTCATATAAATCTCCTGGGCAGGTCAAGGAGGGGTGTGTTTCTCAGAGCTTCCGCATTAATGACACTCTGACTCAGCCTGTCGTCTAAGTCAAGAACCGTGCAAGCATTTAGGTGATAACGGTGCGCCTGCTGCAGAGCGGCGTACAAGGAGGAGACACGGACAACCATCCTGACTCTGGATCGTGTGTCCAAGACGGTCCCCAGCGGCAAGCAGATCCTGAAGGACATCGGGCTCGGCATGTACAAGGGCGCCAAGATTGGTAACTTATCTTGCTACAGTACCCCATGGTTCAGATGTTGTACAGAATCAACAGCCTGGAGACAACCCTCCGTCCTGAGATACTAAGAGACTTGGTGCTATGCAGGCATTCTGGGCATGAACGGCAGCGGGAAGTCGTCCCTGCTGCGAATCCTGGCGGGTCAGGACAAGGAGTTTGATGGCTTCTTGCAGCTGGCAGATGGCATCAGGGTGGGCTATCTGGAACAGGAGCCTGCTCTGGATGATGGCCCCACTGTGGACGAGAATGTCCGCCCGGCTGTGGCACACATGCAGAACCTCCTCACAGAGTTTGAGGAGGTGCCCTCCCCCCCCCCCCCCTCCTAAAGATCGCAAGCCCTCCCTTGTGGGTCCAAATTGGTGCTAAGTAGAGCACATTCAGCGTATCAAGGGGAGTGTAATAGAAGGGAGAACTGATTAGAATATTAGACAATCGCTCTTTCTGTGCTCCCCCTGAGCGTATTGAGCCAGCTTAATCTGATGCATGCACGACTGGTGTTACCAGGTGAGCCAGAAGATGGCGGAGCCAGATGCAGAAGTGGATGCACTGATGGCGCGCATGGACAGGCTGCAGTCAGAGATCGATGCTGGCGAAGGGTGGGAGTTGGAACGCCAGCTGGAACGCGCCACTGATGCCCTCAGATGTCCACCAGGTTTCACATATCACCCTCATCATTTACATAAACAGCACATTTGCATCCGCCCTTCTTAGGTCTTAGAAAGTTGTGCTTCTTGTATAATGTACACGATGCTGTGCATCATTTACATATCCTGCATCCTTGCATCTGCCCTTCTTGGCTGCGCAAAAGATGTGCTTGCTGCACCAATGTTCGCTTTGTGTCAAACATTATATATCTATAAGACATTGCTGCCTGAAAATCAACAAGTTTCAAGCCATGATTATAATTTATATGTGCTCTAACTAAGTAAAGGGGCAATTCTTCACTGTGCAGGGGATGCCATGGTGACCAATCTGTCCGGAGGTGAGCAGAGGCGAGTGGCAATTGCGCGAGTGCTCCTCTCGCAGCCTGACATCCTACTCATGGATGAGCCCACCAACAACCTGGACGCGCAGTCTGTTGCCTGGCTGGAACGCACCCTGGCGGCCTTCAAGGGCACTGTGGTCGCTGTCACTCACGACCGCTTCTTCCTGGACAATGTAGCAGGTATAAAGCAATCTGCAGACTGCCATTTTTGCAGAAAAGCAGGTATTTACATTCAACTGAGCGCATCCGGGTACACTGTGGATTCAAGGACATACTCAGTGGCATCTGCTCTTCCTGCTGAGTGCCATATTTGGATCCGTCATGAGAGGTGATGCGTCTCAATGTGCAATCCCCAATCCGATGTGGCTGCAAATGCTGCAGGCGCCTCTAGACTTGCATGGACTTGCAGGCATATTTGGCAAGTTTAGTCACGCTTGGGGTGTGCTGTGCCAGGGTGGATCCTCGAGCTGGACAGAGGCAAGGGGATCCCCTTTGAGGGCAACTACTCGCAGTGGCTGGAGGCCAAGGCCAAGCGGCTGGGGTCTGAGACCAGGAAGCAGGCTGCGCTGCAGAAGCAGATTGAAGGAGAGCTGGAGTGGGTGCGCTCGCAGGCCAAGGGCCAGCAGAAGAAGGGCAAGAGCCGCATGCGCCGCTATGATGACCTCGTGCAGCAGGTGAGCATCAGTCATTACCCAAAATTGAGGTCAAGGTTAATTGTTTGGTGCATGGCATGTTTACAAAAGCTCCGTGATCTTATATCATATATCAGGCAACTCCAGGATTTGTGCGCAATCTCAGACAGTTGTCGCATGCCATGCATGCAATAATCTCTAGTCATCGAGTTGCTTTGGCAAATAATGTTGAAAACAGTCAGGCCTACAAATAGCTGTGCTGAAGGTGCCAGAGGTCATAAAGGAACTGCAATCTAATTTGTGGGCATTGAAAGGAAGCTGTTATCTGCACAGGCTGCGGAGTACACGCGGCAGTCCACGATGGAGTCAATCACAATTCCAGTGGGCCCCAGGCTGGGTGACATTGTCATCGAAGCCAAGAACCTGCGCAAGTCTTACGGCGATCGAGTGCTCATGGACAATCTGAGCTTCTCTGTCCCTCCTGGCAGCGTCGTAGGTATGGCCAATTGCAGCTGTCAAGCTGCCTGCAATTGTCTCGATGGGAAGGCTTGCATTATTATGCAAACCCCAAAGCCTTCGCCAGCACAGTGTACTGGCATGCATCTTGCTATGTACAAACAGGATTGCTAAGCAGTAGCTGCATTTTACGATTTTCAATGTCTGCACCCAAATTTGTGGCATTGAAGGCATCTGGATTATTTCAAAAGGCTTCTTTTGAGGTTGTGTGTGTTGGCAGGTATTGTGGGCGGGAATGGATCTGGAAAGTCCACGCTGTTTAGGATGATCATGGGACTGGAGCAGCCAGATGAAGGGGAGCTCGTCATCGGCCAGACAGCGGCCCTCATGTACGCCGAGCAGTCCAGAGAAAACCTGGACAATGACCGAACGGTGAATTTCTGTCTGCTCAGCTGTCTGGTGCTCTAAACGCGTCGGTGCACAGGGAAATTGCATGGAGCCACAATGGGCATGTTGGTGATGTAATAGCAGGGAACTACCAGTGCGATGTCTGTAAACGGGGAATGACAGGGAATTACTAATGGCTGTGCTTGTGCACAGGGAAATACCGATGGCCAGATGGATGACAGGAGTGTGTTACCCTGATGCAGGTGTATGAGGAGATTGGAGAGGGTCTGGACGAGCTGGACGTGAACGGGCGCAAGGTGAACATGCGAGCATACTGCTCCTGGTTCAATTTTGCAGGGGGTGACCAGCAGAAAAAGGTGGCCAACCTGTCTGGCGGGGAGCGCAACCGCCTGCAGCTGGCAAAGGTAAGGACTGCTTAGAATATCTTGTCAAGGCGAACATCAAATTGCTGTGCGGCAACTGCGGAATGTGCGCCTCGTCATCTCCTCAGGAAAATCAATCCTGAACAATGAAGCCTTTCATGGTACGTGCAGGTCCTGAAGAAGACCGGCAATGTCTTGTTACTGGTGAGATCTCCCACTTGAGGGATTTGGTTTCTTTCTGGCAGTGCCATTCCAGAATTTGTTCTTGCCAGCTGCTGTATCACAGCAGAGCTGTGCGCATCACCTGAAGTCTAAGTGGTGGTGCAGGATGAACCAGAGAATGATCTGGATGTCGAGACACTGAGAGCCTTGGAGGACGCACTGGGCTCCTTTGCAGGTATTTCAAAGACCAGTCCTGAGCCATATATGATGCATATTATTGAAATGATGTCTGCTTGATGTGTGGCCACATTGCTTAAGAGAGGCATGCGCACCGCAGGCACATCCCTCATCATCTCCCACGACAGATGGTTCCTGGACCGCTTGGCAACACACATCCTCGCCTTTGAGGATGACGGCTCCCAGGCATGTTCCCACCAAAGCAAACTTTTCCACCAGATTTCTTGCAATCCATCATACTATATTTTCGTTTAGACCGCTGACAATCTGATGTGCATGACTTCTGATCAGCATGATGCGGCGGTAGCATGCATGTGAAGCAGAATCCTGGCCGTCTCAGCTGCTCAACATGTGCATTCATATCACATTGTTGCGTCCACTTGGTGAACAGCCATTTAATGTCAGATGGTGGTGTGCAGGTGTGGTTTGAAGGCGGCTACTCAGAGTATGACGCTGATCTGCGCAAGAGGACTGGTGGTGACCCCACGCGAATCAAGTACCGCAAGATGGCAATGCTGGCATGATGTTGGCGCAGCTTCTGATAAACAGCCAGACATCCAACTGAAGTGTGTGTGACAAACGTTGTTCGGATCTTAGCATTGTCAAAACCAGATTCAAATGCTGTTCTTGGATCATGGACCCCTCGGACTGAGCTGTCCAGGGGAGCAACGCTCTGAACCCTCAATGGTTTATCTCGCTGACTTCACAGTCAAAATTTGCCACTTCTATACTTTCCCTCTTATAAGGATTTATAAGTGTAACATCTGTGATATTGGACGTTGCCTGTGCTCAATCGTGCAGTTTGTAGGACCGATCATCCTTGACGACATGTGCATGACTTCGTAGCTTGTGGTCCAATGTCTCTCAGATGCGATTTACACTCGGGCAGACTACCGCTGTTAGCACATTGCAATAATCATACTAGAGTACCACACACTAGACAACAATTAAAGAATCATCCTGCATACAAATGGAGGCCAAGGGCCAGGCGGGGATGTGTCGGAGTCAGAGCAGAAGCGTCGACAATTTGGACTGCCATTTCGCAGTTACAGGTCTGCTGAACCCATTAGTATACATTTTGCACAGTTCGTACACATCTGTGCAAACATCTGATTTACACACAATGCTCAATGAGGTCAATACGCCACCTCAAGACCGTGATCAGAGCCGATGTTGCGATGCAGGGAGGATCTTCCAGCATTTTGAATTTCATCGAGAATGCACCTCCTAGCTACTACCTCATCTACATGTTTGCAGCTGGACTGGGCATGCCGGTGGGTGTTTCAGCACATATGGGCGAGGTTTCTCAATCTGCATGCTCCTGGTCAGAATTGTTAACATGCCTGTGTGTAATAGTGCAGCGAGGATGCCTTTGTCATTTGGGTTGGGTCAAAGCTGTGGCGCGGTATGTATGGCGCCTGGCAGCAAGCAGCCTATGTCCTCTTCATTGTCTATATTGGCGTCGTGATCAGTGACATGGTGCGTTCAGACTACCAATCTTGTTCCCTGTTAATCAAATACTACTGTGTCTTGCAGTGTCCTCTGCATTTCTGTGTGCTCAGGGCCTTCTTTAGGAAGCTTGCATGCATGCATGCAGCTGACCTTCTGCATAGGCTTGGCCTTGCGGCAAGGCCTCCTGAAACCCCTGAAAGACAAGCTCCTGCCGAAGAACTCAGCTAGCATCACAAAGGCAGAGCAGATGATCACGAAGTGGAGCAACTACATTGGTGAGCCATCCGTGCATGTCCCACATCATTGTCTTGTAGCTTACCCCTCGCATGCCTCACACAAATGTCTAGAAGCTCGCTCTCTAGCATCAGGCTCTAGTTTCCTTTGACAGACGAATTGTCCTTTGTGCAGGTGCTGTACAGCGCTTCTCCCTGGGATTCAGAGGTCCCCTCTGCCTGCTTTCTGGGTTCACAGGCGTTCCAGCGGCCCAATTTGCTACTGGGGCATCCATTGGGGCACTGGGAACAATGCCGATCCAGCTGACAATTGTGAGTACCTACCTCTGCGCGTGCCTGCTCCTTTGTTTCTTCACTTCCTCCTATCCAGCTTTGTCTAGCAAGAGCAATATACACAATCGCCGTTCTTAGTTCTCTGTGCATTCAGGGATACTTTCTGCGGAATGCACCAAATGTCTATCTTTCGTCCCTGGCCCTGGTGGCCATTCCAAACATCATCGGCAACTATGTGGGACCGCTCGCGTTTGGGCTTGTCACCGCGGTGCGGATGAAACAAAGAGGAGGCCGGCAGGGTGACAGCACTGAGGAAGAAGAGAAGCAAGCGTGAAAAGATGCTTTCAGTGCTGGTCAAATTCTTTGGTTTTTGCTGGCTGGGTTACCCAGAAGAGACAGGGAGAGATTACATCATTCCAGCACACTCAGGGCTGATTTGATGTCCCACTCTCTCGACCAGTAGTAGCACATATATTATACTGCAGCATGCTGCGGCTCTTTATTGTCAAATAAGCAAAATAAGGAGAATGATAAGAGCAGATGCTGGGTCGGACTGGAACAACTGGATTTCTAGGCTGAGACATGCGATGAGACATGACATCAGTCACCACACCAAACATGGCATTGATATGATTGAGATTGACACACAATGACAGCGTTGGATAGCACAGGACTGCAATGTTTGCTCGGAACTGCCCTAGACGACCTGTGCATTGCGCATTAATACAGCCAGTTAAATTAGCAACGTTGCATGACCTTTGAACACAATTGCGCGTCAAATTGCGCGTCATGCACATGGATTTCTCAAGAGACAGTGGCTGTGGAGGCTGCGGGTTCGCTCACTGTGTCCTGAGCCTTGAGCTGCGCTGAAACATCATCGATCGCCGCATTCAATGATGCAATCTTGTCGGCCAAATCCTGCAACGGGCAAGTTACCTCTTAAAATAAAATCAAAGGCAGAATGCAAGACATAGTGCGAGCCCCACCAAGGGAGGAAGACAACTTGAATGAAGGCATCTATCGGCTCACTTGTTGCATTGCTAGGACATCGGCAAGAGCTCAGCTCGAGGAGGAAAGCCAGGGGCATGCCTGCTTGGTGGCTTCTGGGTCCTTCTCATCCTCATCCAGGAACTTTGGGAGCTTGAGGCGCTGATCCTCTGAGAGCAAGGCTGCTGAGATCTGAGGGGCAAAAAGGAAACCCAATGCTCCAAAGATAGCTCCCCCCACCACGAACCCAGTGATGAATCCACCACCGTTACCATTCCTCTCCGCTCTGCAGCAAAGCTCCTAAGTGACTTCCACTGGTGTTGTGCACTATATCAACAACACTGTATCCATAAAAGGGATATAAACAGATCCATTAAGATGGCTACTTTTTCAAAGAAATGCCTCACAGGAGACAAGCAGAACACTTACCTGACAGCTACGTTGCGCTGCCTCTGCATTCTCGAGGGCCGCTGCTGCTGTCTGAGTGTGGCTGTCGTGCAACGAGAGCCGTTGCTAAGACATTGCCATCTAGTTGACGAGCCTGCGCGCAAACACCAGAAGTGATTTGATACCAGACTGATCTTGACATGTGTATTATTTTCGACAAAACAGCAGTGTACTATGATGTGGAACACATAATGACAAACAACCAGACAGACTCTTTTTGGAATCCAAGTCGAGAACATGTCGCATTATGAAAAGAAATTAATAGGAGTGCAGACCTGATGCCTGCACAAAAGTGGTCATTTCAGCCCTGTCGTTGTATCAGATAAAACCTTCTCGGAGTTTCAGGTCTTCCTGGATCACTCTAGATCAAATATGTCGTGTGCAGGAGCAGGAAGCGGTTGAGAAACATTGATGTGTCGACCTACTGACCTGAGGGGGTTCCTTGTTGATTCACCCAACGTGAGTTCTCGACACACCCGTTCCGAACTTCCTACTTTGAGGAATCTGCCCGATCTTGGGAAGAAAAAGCATTGCTTTGGTTAGCAGAGCCCAGTATGAATGTATGTTGCTTACAGAAATCTTGGACGCTGCAATTGGATTTCATCTTTGAGAAATCTTAAGGGACAAGCTCTTGTGAATACGCAAGCAACCGTACAAAGCCAAGTAAAAGGGCCGTTCTCGAGCATACCCACACATAGATTGAAAATTTCCGCGAAAACAGCTCGGATGGGGGCAACTGAAGGGCCAGGAGATAAGGCGATCGATAATGGGACTCGCGGCATGGAGGATTATTTGCGTGTCGCGCTCTTGGCAGCCAAGCAAGCAGGTATCAATAACAAAATGCTTGCACTGCCATTTCATCTCAAGGATATGGTAATTCCTTGTGGATGCATTATACCTGAAGTCATGGTATCTTATGAGACCAACATTGAGGCACAAAATTCCCTGCACAGGAAACGAGATAAAAGATGCTTTTAACAAAGACAAGCAGGTGCAACACAAAGGTAAGCTGACATTAGACCACATTGGCAATCGACTGCATTGTAATTGTGGGCTTATATCTTCCTGAGAGCATTCGCGACAAGCTCAGCATCACAGTGAATGATTTGTGCACCAGGTATCGTAGATCTTGTGACGGAGACTGACAAAAAGTGTGAGGAGATAATCTTCTCGAGCATCAGAGATGCTTTCCCAGACCACAAATTCATTGGGGAGGAGGACAGCGCAGCTCAGGTAGGCAGAGTACTTTCCCGTGCTGGATCGCAAAGGAGTGCTATCCCGGAAGTGCTCGATTGAGATAACAGACATTTTATGTGAAACGGTGCCTCTGTGCAGGGCTTCACAGCGGATTTGACTGATAATCCTACATGGATGGTGGATCCTGTCGATGGCACCACTAATTTCGTGCACCGCTTTCCCTTTGTGTGTGTCTGCATTGGGCTGGCAATCGACAAGAAGGTACCAAGCAGCCCTGTTGAAATGTCAGTGGCTGTAGACTCACCAGTGAAATGGGTACTTGGCGGACCTTTTGGCTGAGTGCTCCTGCTTGCTTGGCTGTCTTTCCGCGCCAAAAAATTCATGAGTCTAGTCATGTGGTGCAGGTGGCAGTGGGGGTGGTGTATAATCCAATTCTTGACGAGCTCTACACGGCTATGCGCGGTAAGGGCGCGTTTCTGAATGGCCAGCCCATCAATGTGTCAGGCTGCACAGACCTGGGGTCAGCCTTGATCATCACAGAGATAGGGGTGACTCGCGACGACGCGACACTTGACGCGCTCTTCGGCCGCATCTCGGCCGTTGTGAAAGGGGTGCGCACCGCTCTCTTGTGCTCTCTTGTGCCACATTCCAAAGATCTAATTTCTCAGGTAATCAGATCTTCATAATCTCGCTTCTCTTGTGGCATTGGCGTAGGCCAACGGGTCTGTTTCCTCGCCTATATGTCACATGGAAACGAGGAAATTGATGTGCAAACAGGCGCGCTCGGTGAGATGCATGGGCTCATGCGCGCTGGACATGTGCTCTGTGGCATGCGGCCGGGCAGAGGTCAGCTATGAGGTGGGCTTTGGGGGGCCATGGGATGTGGCAGCAGCATCGCTCATTGTGGAGGAAGCTGGGGGGCATGTGGCAGACCCTGCAGGGGGGCCCTTTGATATCATGGGGCGGCGAGTGCTGGCGGCCAGTAATGCCGGCCTCGTAGAGCAGGTGGCAGCACTTGTTGCACCGCTGCCGCTGGGTCCCAAGGAGCCGCAGCCCCCGGCAGTGTCATAGAATAGCAATTTTCCTAGGATGTGCACGGCTTAAAAAGGTGATTTGTAGGAGACACGATGACAACTCGTTGCTAGATGTAGATAGATTTGTTGATTGTACAGCTGACTGATTGCCTCTTTGTCCTTTTTCCTGGAAAGCCAGGGTTAAGCATGACAGGAAGATTTCGGGCTACTGAAGTTCATTGTCCCATAAATCAGCCTTCTTGACTTGTTGACGCGGCCTTTGAGTGATAACACTTCAGTTCGATTTAAACGGATGCCGGCAAAGGACAATAGTACATTCCATGCACCTTCAAATACTTCACGAGATGCCTCGCTGATTGGATTGCTGAAGAGTACCATACGAGCGCAAGGGATCAGTCCATTGTTGTAGAGGTTGCTCGCTTATATTCCTGGTGCAATTCCACTGTGATCCATGTGGGGCTAGCTCGGGTATGTAGCCATTGGCTGGAGCTCTGCAGCAGTAAAATTCATTTTAACTCTGGCCAAATATAGTTACTTACTGGGCAAGATTCTATTTGGTCTATGGCTGATTGCTCCGTGCATGTAAATTGTGTCAGAAGTTGTCTCACAAGCTCTTCTCACCTTTGTGGGTCTTTTTGTCCTCCCCACATGCGCTTTTTGCACTTTCTGATCAAGAGCTGTCTTAAGGCAAGCTGAAGTCTGCGCATGCGAAATCGTCTTAGGCACCTGCCTTGCTCCAGGATGAGTGGAACAAACATGCGTCTCTTGTGCCCCATTTGTGGCGCTTTGCTCTTTCAGCCGCTCTGCCTGTTGAGCAGTAATTCTTTCTGTCATTCATTAGGATCAGGAGCTGCCGGGCTCAGAATGGGATGGTATCACCGGTAGGCAGGCACAAGAATCAATACATTGAGGTCAATTCCATTGTATCGAGAGTGTGAGAGACGCACCAGAACATTCAGTGCGTGCTGCAAGGCTTGATTCTGCGCTGTCAGCCGGCATCCCAGTTCCCTTGAGACCTCAAGCTCCCTTCTCATGACAGCCATCTTTGATTTTGCGTCTTTCATGCTGTCATACATGAAGTCAATCTGCGGCAACGAGCACCACAAGAAATCACTGCTTCAATCACTCATGCATGTGCCGTTGATGAAATTTTGCTATCGTGCGTGTTGTCATTTAAAATTGTAGGCGGATGGTCATCAGGCTGCAGCTGCTGAAGCCTGTCTGGACACACCTGCTGAGCTTGGTACTGCAATTCTGCATCGATGTCACCCTTGCTAATACCATTTATTTTCACTGCCTGCTCTGCCGCAGAGACAGCACTGCGCATCTGCGCATCTGCCTTTTGCTCCCAAACATCGCGCTCATGCACATGCTTGTTCTCCAAATCCCTGCAGAAAGCCGTAGACGTCTGAGGAAGGTGAAATTGAAGCAGTGTACCTGAGATTTGTGAGGTGTGATGTCGTACAGATGTGCCTCTTGTACCTTCAGAACTAGCATAAGGTGCATTACCCCAGTCTTTTCTGATTGATTGCTCGCTCCTCTGTGAGATCAGCTTTTAAAGCGTTTCTTTCAACCGTCAACAGCTCATTCTGCTCGAAGAGGCTGCCTGCATCTTGCAGCCTCCGCTCCAAGAGCTTCAGCCTTGTGAGATGCTCTGCCTCAGCCTCAGATCTAGATCTCTCATACTGTTCTGCGCATGCCTACACGCACACCATGCAGTGTCTGCTCAATATGCAGCAATATATCCGTTGTAATCCGTGATGGCAATAGCTCTATAGAGTGGGATAATCAAGCACCTGTGCTTCTGATTGAGAGTCCTTCAACCTTGCTTCCAAGGTCGCCTGCAAGCTCTTGAGCTCGCTCACTTCCAGCTCTCGTGCTGACAACTCCCTCCCCAGATATTCTATGATGTCTCGAAGGTTTGTACTTTCTTCGCCAGCACTGGAGTGGAGGGCATCCTTCTCGCTCTGCAGGCGGCTGCATTGGTCCTTGTACCTGCCACAAGCCCTGCACTGTGTTGCAGCTGAGGGCGAAAAGAAATAAAGGCACAGATCTGTTGTTGTTGATGGGGGCTGGGGGATCCACTGGACTCCCTTTCGAGGCCGACTTGGGGACAAAATTTCAATTCTCAGCATCCTCGGGGAATGATCATACCAGACCATCCTGGCCCGAAGGAGAGCTGTATTAAGCTCTCCATCTTGATGAGCTTCCATGAAGCAATCTTCAGAGCTTCATCTTGCAGCGTTCATCCTGAGAGTCGGTGTAGTCAGGACATCCGCGCTACGCTGGTACCCCAAGCCGTACTATAAGAGGGGATCTCACTAATAGATGTATGGTTCAGTATCTGTATGACCAGGACGAGGCCGTACTTCTTTACGTTAAGAAATGGCTTTCCTCGTGTCTGAATGGACACCTTCAGAGGAGAGGCATTTTGTTCCTCGCCTGATTTGCACTTGATTACTTTCTGCGTGATGATTCCTGGCCAATTTCAAATACGACCCTCCACGTTCCATGTGTCGATTTGTGCAGCGCAATTTGCGAACCTTGGAGCTTGAGATTCAGGAGTCGATAAGTCAAACAAACCATTGACTGTGTATCGACCCCAGCCTTACGTAACTTTTGCCTTAAGCGCTCTTCCTTTCGCTGGAGGAAATCGTGTCGTGTCAAGAAGGCGTAGATTGTATAAGAACGCATCAGGGGTGCTGTTTGCGTCAACTGTGTTTGCAAGGAGACTTAGTCGTTAGTTTCTCGATTTGCTCGAAACCATTCTTGAGGTGTATATGTAGCCAGTGAGGATCGATGCATCTATAGTGCTTCTCGATTATTTTGCTGCGATGTCGACAGCCACGGTGCTCTTAGACAAGAACATGCCACCAGGGCCTTCTGCTCCGTGGTCCCCTGACGCACCAAGCCCATTTCTGACATCCTGGAGACCATGGATGACAATGTATGGCCTCAGGTTGCGGCAGAGCAGCAAGCAGGTATTTTCCTTTACATGCTCATCATGTCGTTGGAGCTTGATTTACTCTGTGTAGCTCTCCCGCATCAGGTTTTGGTTTCTTGCTGTCTTGCCTTAGGCTCGCAAGGCCGTCTCTCATCCCAGCACACTGCTTCCTGCGCAGGTTGCAGAGCTTTCACTGCTGCAAACGAAGCTGCCAGAGGAGATCTTGACTCAGATTCTGAGCAAGCTGCCATCCCTCAGTCTGGGACTGGCTCAGTGTGTCTGCAAACAGTTGCGGAGTCTCTGCTGCACTGACACGCTGTGGAGACCGGCCTGTGTGGAGGCTTTCTGGCATGAGTTCAGCAGAGAGCTTGCACCTGTGGCCTCCATCCATACTCTTGTCCGCTCGCAGTACAGGTGGCTCTTATCTCTGCCTAAGGGTTGCTGGTGTCTTCTGAGATTTGCAATGATGCTAAGTAGTTGATAGACATTGTCTGATCGGTCCTCTCGCTCACGCAGGGGCTCTTGGCACAAAATGTTCATGGAGCGGCCTCACCTGCGCTTTGATGGGCTCTACGTGTCGCGCAATACATACATCCGGACAGGTGCGCTATCTTCAACGCATCCGGCTGCAACCACTAATCCAGCACAATCATACAGTGACTGCCCTTTCTGCTCTTTCGTGCTACTGTATTTGGTAGTAACGAATGAAGGAGGCAACAAGTCAGGCGCCCTGGTGCTGATGATGGGGATGTGTGTGACGGTCAGGGATTGTGGAGTGGAGGGTGAAGAACCCGGTGCACCTGGTATGCTACTACCGCTACTTCAGGTTCTTCCCGGACGGCACCCTGCTGTACCGCACCTCCCCAGAGGTCCCAGTGCAGGTGCAGCGCTCCATGCGCTTGGTGCGCAACAGGATGGAGGAGGGCGTGCACAGGGGCAGATACCTGCTCAGGGTGAGCAGTCACCAAACATGGCCCTTCCCTTCTTGCGCACAAGCCACTGCAGTGATATGCGGTCATCTCATGTGTTGACAGGCGGTGTCTAGTGTGTGCTGAGCGAGCAAAGTGCCAATCTGTGGGGTGTGATTTTTGCAGAAGGACAACCTCTTCACATCGCTGCCACTGGGGAACACAGCCGGCACAGAGATCCGGACGCGGCTGCGACTGCGATCAACCTGCAGAGGCGGCAACAACCGCCTGGACGTAGACAAGATCATGTCCTTTGACCGGGGCAGCGACTCTGGAGTGCCCATGCTGAGTGCGTCTTAATCTTATCAATGTAATGCATGCAGCAGCAGGAAAAAGTATATTTCAATGTCCAGGAGATGTTTGTATCGTCTGATGCACTCCGTGACACTGCGAGTCAGGCCATCCTCCTACTTTGGCGCTTGCTGTGCCTTCATATCTTGCGTTGTTCTTCTTTTAGCGTCCTACAGCAGGCTCATGAAGTCAGGCAGGTACCTGTCAAGTTTTTGTTCAATATGAGAATGTTCTGTTGCACGCGCAGATCATGCAGATGGGGAGGAGGAGGAAGAGGAGGGGGGCAGGCACTACAAGCGTGGGCTGGCACCATACACTTTTGTGGCCTGGGAGCACATGCAGGATTCTGTCCTCAATCTGCCTGTCCACAAGATGGATTTCTATGTGGCTGGATGATGTGCCAATAAAGCCTGACAATGAGACTTGTTGTCAGTCGAGCCTGACAACTTGACCACCAGAACTGATAATGCAATGGAGGTTCGTATGATGTCCATGTATCTCTGCTTGTCCTTGACTTGCAGAATTACAATCACCTGTTTCACATGTATTTTATCATTGTCTTGTATGCTGTTGTGGGTTTCTGGCAGATTCCTTTAGTAGTAGAAAGGACAAACGTTCGACTAGCTGCAGAACTGTGAGTCTGTGAACCTTGTGCAACATGCCAAAAACCACCGTCCAGGTGACTTCAATGTGCATGCATCTTCCCTCCCAATTGCACTGTGCAATGTTGGCGTCATCTGTACCTCAACCGGCAATGCTGAGCGAGTTGCGACAAGGCTGCTGCGCACTGATGCAGTGCATTCGGATCTGTGCAGATGGTCCTCCAGCTGCCATTTCTGAAGGATTATGGTAATGTTATTGGTCCGTGGCTACGCATAACATTTAGGGCTTCGAAGGAATCTTATCTCTGTGGCACATCAACTGTACTACGAGTGGACGCCACATGTATGGCTGATGCTGTTTCACTACCTGTGTGCAACGGAAGTGTATCGCATGATGCCAGATTTAATATTCAAGAAGCTGTGCAGTGATTGAATTCAGACTTTGAAGTCTGCGACAGGTACCACCGGTGTCGAAAAGTGAATTTGACCCCGGAGCTCTTTTGGTAACTGTGCAACAAAAAAATTTCAGTGCAAACTGGACGAGGTTACCAGTAGGACAACTTGTTGAATCCTTCAGGTAGTTTAGGACAGTCCTCAAGGTACCAACGTTGTCCTCTTAACAGAATGAAAAAAAAAAGCTCTGAATGCAAAAGTGCGCACAAGATGGCATGTTACTTCCACCAAGCACATGGAGCACGCGCTGCAGAGTTTGAAAGGTTCGATCCACACATGTGCACACAATGCATGGGCTGCCGCAGCCATAGGCTATTGGGTGGCCCAATAGGCGCCAGCCTGGCTCGAGCCTACTAGGACGCCCTATTTTCCCAGTGCACTATATATAGTGCACTTCATCATGCTAGCACTCGATCTCGATGATAACCATCAATATTGGCATCCCGAACATCGCTGGGATGGGGCAGATGGTTTTCACTGCACCGCACTTCCAAAAATAGCCTGTAGCTTCTCTCAAAGGTGCAGCTGCGGCATAATCGGCCACCCACGCAACCACGTCACCCCAACTTCCCATCCAAAATTCGCTTTGCAGCTTTTAACCCCGATCGGTGCAGGGAGCGCTCTAAAAAATCCAAAGGCTTGCAAAGTACATACAAAGAATATCCAGAGACACCTACTCACGACAAGACTGCTAATCAACGTCGAGGACAACATGGCCGCAACGATGAACATGATTTCCACCAGCGCCCTCACGTCAGTGCCCACTCTGAGGACGAGGGCGTCTGTCCATGCCCGCTTGTATTCATCGACATTGCCGTCTGTCTGCAGAATGAACCGCATGGTTGTGCGTGCAGAGGTGATCCTCAAGCATTGTTCTCGACGCAAGTTCTCGTGGCCGGCATGGTCGTGCGTCCGTTATTTGCGTTGCTGTGCGTGCTGTACCAGCGTAGCTTTTGAGTGAGATGGTTATGATAATTATTTCGGAATATTCTGAAACCACTTTGCATTCTTTGGCTGTACATCTGAAGCTCCAGCGTCTCGCAGGTGAGAGATCAGGGTGACCAGAAGGTCATGGAGCCGGGCACTGTCGACCGCAGCAAGATCAGTAACATTGAGGCAGGCAACCTCTCGAACGAGAACGCTGAGAGGCGTGCAGACGCTGGTCCCGACCAGCCCTTCACTTCCATCCAGGCCTTCGATGGTGTGGGTGAGTATTGTGTCACACTCTTACCTGCCTTATATGGAGCTGGACCGTAGCAGTACAGAAACTGTGAAACATTTGTGAATACAAAAGGCTCAGTGAAGTTTGATCAGCCTTTGTGAGTTCTGAAAGAAAATTCTGTGTGTGCAGCGCCTGAGACCATCAACTCTCGCCTGGCAATGTTGGGCGTGACATCCGCACTTGCAGCAGAGTTTGTGTCAGGCATCGGCATCAAGGAGCAGGTTGCCACTGCGCCCGTGAGCATCGTAGCTGCCTTCGTCATTATCTCACTGGCGTCCTACATCCCCATTGTCAGGTGACTTGTCCTTACTTGTTTTCTGACAATATGCGTTCTGTATTTTCCATGTTCTTGGCAATGCGCTTGGCAAAAAGGGTAGACGTAATGAAGTTTACTTTGGAAGCTTGTCATGGTGGTCTAGAGCTGGTAGTATCGCATATTTGTTGCTCATATTTGCTAACTGCATCTGCAGGGGTTTCACACGGAAGGAGCCCTTCGCCAACGCATTCTGGAGTCCAAAGGCAGAGAACTGGAATGGCAGGTGTGCATCCCTGCAATTTTCTTCCCAACTGCCTGTAACGGAAGTGTACAAAAATGTTGGCTTTGCTGTGCTAATCACCTGTTTAGGAGCTGAGAGCTTACTGGCAACTGTCCAATTAGGATCAAGTGGAATTGTTTTGAAAAGTGTTTGACACTTCCTCCATTTTTGCAGGCTTGCTATGATTGGATTCACAGCAATCTTGGTGACAGAGGCTCTGTCCGGGAAGACAGTGCCTGAGTTCTGGAATCTGCCCCACGGCACCATCAATGCAGAGATTGTCAACAACGCCGTTGTCAGTGTGCAGACCATGAACACCTTCTTGTCGTCCGTGGCCCCATGGAACTAGATCTTGTGACATAATGGTGGTGTCCTGTTTATGTGAGATGTCAGATTGTCAGAATGATACTTGCTGAGTGATGAGTATGAGAGCTGCCAACAGTGGAATTGCTGATGATTAATTTGCTTGTAACAATACCTTCTGTGATAACCTATCTTACTCCGATAGGCAATCACTCGACAATGTCATAGGTCGAGACGCAGTATGTCTTGTCAAATTTGCAAAACCAATCACTTTAGCATCATTTAGCGTACAGAACGAGTGGAGTTCATCTTGATGCCTAGGTGTATACTGTAGTACATGCTGGCAACTTCCTGGCAGGTTCTGTTCTGCAGTTAGAGTTCTGCAACTTGCATGCAGACTAGGTCATCATCACAGCTTTTATACACCCAAGCTCGCAATCTTGCACAGATTGGTGGCATTCTTGCCACTGTCTGATTCTCCACTTCATCCATGCCTGGCTCTCGAAAAAGTGACTCATGTGACCACGTGCCTTATCAACTCTTCCTTTTCACTTTTAATGAATTCTTCGCTGAAAGACGATGCAGACTGCGAGTTACAATTGACAATGCGCTATTTTACCACTGGTTGCTGAATGTAAAGTTGCGTATTCACAAGGATGTGTTCATTAGCGATGCCGATCCAGGTAACACACTCTGAGCAAGGACGGAGGACGTCAGCATTTTCACCCTCACTGCATTTCTCTTTGATTTTTATACTTTACTGAGCTATAATGTGGACATAGCAGGTATGAGCAAGGCCAGGAACGGTTTACTAGCGGGAGGGCTAGTTGTTCTGATCTCTGCAGCTGCTTTGTTCCCTTACTATCTTGCAAAACCGTCAGGAGGAGTCAGGGTATGCTCCATTCTCTCACGCTTATCGTGAAAAGGCATAATTTTTATGAATGCTTAACGATCGTCCTAAAGGCCAGATCGCCCAGCCAGCTGCTTGGTGGCAATATTGGTATGAAGCTTGATCTCGATCCTGTCGAGATGCCCACAATATTATTCATTGGACAGTGACTGAATCCTTCCCTTGTCCCCCTCAAGATTGATCCGAATAAGCCGCTGGCCCAATCCACCGCTGTCAGAGGGCCCTATATCAACAGTGGATCACGGGATATAGGCCCTGACACACCAAAGACCAGGACATAGGTGTGCTCCAATTCTTTAAGCCAGCAATTCTCTCTCCTGTCCTTGAGTTGTGACAATGACAATAATATGATTAAGCCTGACGCCTGTAATTGTCCAGGGGTGGTTGAGATGAGTCCGATAGCCTGGGACAAGGCACCTTGCCGCAGCGCTGGTCTCAACAAGTCAAGAGGGAGATTTGCGCCGTTCCAATCTGCGCCACGTGCGCAACATTGGAAACCTGCTGTTGCAAATGGCACCCGCTGTTCTGCAGGCATGCCTGCCAAGGAGAACCATCAGATTGTACAGGTAAACAGACCATCCACTTGGATGCCAGCGCACAACATCACAGCAGCAATCTCACAGCTAATCTTCGCATGTCGGTTTGCAGGCTGGGCGCATGAAGGCTGTTGCACCAGAGAACACCAGCCCCAACTCAGCGCCTGCAGAGGCGACTGTGAGGGTGTGTACATCCGGGCAGCAGGCATTGGCTACAGTGCTGGCAGCTCTGCAACTGGCCACTGCACCACTTGCCGTAGAAATGCTTCTGCCGGGCCCCGCAGCTGCAGTCCTGAACTCGCCAAATGCCCGCATTGCCCGCAGGTGCCCCACATGCTTCAACACAACTGAACAGCCTGCATCTTCACCTCTCCCTTCACAGCAGTCCATGTCCGTAAACATACTCAGGGGGCCCCCAAAAGTGCATGTTCCCTTCTCACTCCACAACACCCCAGTTGCTGAAGAGCTTTGTGCAGACCCCACACAGTGCAAGTTTTGACCTTTCACCTCAAATTTTGTTGCACACCATGCGGCAGTATCAGGAGGGCACATACTAGCCTAGGCTGTCAGGCCTGGGGTCTTGTGCATTCATATACTGTACAGCATTTGCACAGTTGCTGAAGATTTACACAGTGCGGTCTCACCGGGGGGCCTGACTTGTGCCGTGCCTGACCCGTGCCGTGTGCCGTGTGATCAGTGCGGATGCAGCGCTGAGGCGGGCCATTCCAGCCTTCAATGGGGACGTGCGCGAGGTGCAGACCAAGCTAGAGGACGTGGCGTTCAAGCTGCGCATCCCGCAGCGCAAGCCCTGGCAGGCCATGGCCGACGATGTGGGCGCGGCCGCTGCCGTCATGGCCACCCCGGAGAGGGTCATGTATGGCGTGCCCAAGGGGAAGGAGGGAACGGCGCAGCAACTGAACGCGAGTATCAGCTCCGGGCTGCGCGGTGTGCTCGGAGCCATTGATGCCAAGTGAGGCCCTCCCAGATAGTACAATCTGTCCCCTTGCATGGTGCTCGTACTGCCTTGCATGTCTTCACTGATTTTGGCTTGATCTCATCTCAATCTTTAGACTGTCATCTCATCTCCCTGAAATCGCTTTCTATGTAGCAAGGCTCGCCCCCGCTTGTTAGCTTCTAGGCAGAAGGGTTTTTCCTTTGGTGTAATTTGGGTGCTTCTGTTGTTTCCTGAGTTGAAGAGTGGCAGAGAAGGGTTTGGATTTCAATTTAATTGCAGGGATGCAGACAAGGTGTCCAGGCGGGTGGCAGATGTGCTGAAGGATGTGGCCAGCCTGGAGATCCTGCAGGCACCAGGCCTCTCTTTCATCGTCCCCGACCAATTTTCCAGCCAGCCTCGGCTGACAGGTGACCTTTTGCAGCTTTTGCTCTGATCGCTCTCTGCTCTGACCTTGATTTTTGCATTTCTCTGGCATGGCGTTTGTCTGAGGTATTACTTTTCCCTGTGCATCTGCCCAGATAAGTCAGCTGCATGGCCTCCTTAATGTGTTTCTCTGATTCAATATGTCTCTCTGCAGGCAGGGCAACGGTGGAGCTAATTTTGGAGCGCAAAGGGGACGAGTCAGCGTTTGTGGACCAAAAAGGGGGTGGGCCTATCCGCCAGGCCAGGCTGGGCATCACTCTGGACGGTTACTCCGCTCCGCTGACAGCTGGCAACATGGCAGCCAACATCCAGGACGGCATCTACAATGGCAAACCGCTGAATGCCAGCTATGCTTCTGTGCTGGCTGGCGCCGGCGCACTTCCTGGTAAGTCACCAATAACATACTGCACTTGGCATGTTGGAATGTCGTACCTGTTGCGACCTCCAGCCCAATGTGAGGGCTGCTAAAAACCCATGTTCATGTCGCTTGACCTGTGCGTATTTTAATGCAAGCCAAAGCACTATTTCCACCCGCACTTGTGCCCTACATCCCTTTCATCCCTTTTATTTGTGGTATCGGGTGCTGGGTTCTTTGATGCACCATAAATGCTCATTAGACCCATACCAAAGTAGCATGCACCTGCAAATACATCGGAGAGCCAAAGCTTCCCCTGTGCATGCAGGCAAGCTGGTACCGCTGGAAATTTTGCCGTTGGGAGAGTTTGATCCGGTGTACCGATCGACGCTTGATGTGCAGTCTGGAGAGCTTCCTGTGCTGCCACTCTCAATTTATGGCGCGGTGCAATCCTCGCTCTGATTTGACATCAGCATACCATTTTCTCTAATCCTTACCCTTGTAGCTGCGGCATTTCTGCATTTCTGTACCAATTTCTGGTCTTTCCCACTTTTGATCTGAGGGTGAAAGACTTGACCTAAATAGCAATCTGCGCCCTTTGATGCAGGTGGCAATGGCCCATGCATCATCAGACCAGGCGCCCATTCCCGATGGCTACTCAGCCGCCGATGAGTTCTTCATATACAAGTTTTCCAAGGAGCAGGCCGGCCTTTCTGGACTGGCGTTCGATGAGGGCATTTTTGGAGTGTGTGGCTACGTGACTGATGTGAGGTCCCAGCAATTGACCGACTGTTATTCGTGACTGTGTGAGTCATTTGAGCAAAATATGCATAGTTTGCCGCTAATCCGTGGTGTGTTGGGAAATTTGGTGTGCCTTCAACAATCCCTGTATCTTTGTTCCAGGGATTGGAGCTGGTGCCACAGCTTCAGAGCGGCGATGTCATTGTGAGCTCGAGGATTGTGGACGGTGGTGAACACCTCATCCGGCCATAATTTACTTTCAGCCTTGAAGAGAATCGACGACAGAGAATTCCAATGGCCTGGCGTGTTTTAAGAGTTTGGTGGAGTGGGGGACATACCTGAGGTGACCTGTAAGAAGACTCCGGGCCTGTAACTTGCACCCTGGATGGTATCAACTCAGTTGATCACCCCAGTGTTGAGCAAGTTTCATGCATCCCAACTCAAAAGTTCCTTTTGGGCAGTTGGGCAAATCTATGGGCACATGCTGGGCAGCTCCAAAAGGGAATATCAAGGCTTTGGGGGACTATTTCTTCTTCTTGTCGCTGCCTGCACCAAGCCTTTCCAAGGATCATTTAAAATCACACGGATTAATCTCATTAGTCGAAGATCCATCAACATCAGTGCGGTCATTAAGATACCGGACCCATCCACCACATTTGCATGCTAGTACTAGCAAGGAAGCCGACCACATCTGCCTTTTGTCAATGTGCTTGGAGATCGAGTAAGGTTTTTGGATTTCTGTTCAGTCATTCAATTGGGAGTCCATTGAAAAATGAGCGATTGGTTCGCAAAAACCGTATGGATGACTTAGTATCCCTCGATCCCGTGTCACGCCAGCATTGCCCCCTGGACGTGATATGCGGTGCAGAACATGAGTCAAAATCAAGCAGCACGGTGTCAGCCGTCGCAGATCATGATGAGTCGAGAACAAAGCGGCTCAGACCCGATACAGAGGTTCCTGTCCCTGTCCCTGTCACTCCAAGCAAGGAGAAGAAGAGACAAAGGTCTGCAGTCCACCAACTGAACATGCGACCAAACTGCTGGACCACGAGCTATTTTGCAGTGTGACCAAGTTCATTCATCATTGACTTTGAAAGTATGACTCACCTGTTGACATTTCAGGCCGACGCACTTCATAGCAGCCCGCGTGTCTCTGTCAGAGTCAGTGATCAAGGCTATGGAATCAGTCCAGGACGCCCTCATTGCGCACACGCCTGCTCTTCAAGGAGCCCTAGTGGAGCCCATCACTGCTCATCTTACGCTGATGGTAACTCCTTGGTTTTGCATGTATGCTCAGTCTATCCTGTACCCTCATATCACGTGGTGCTGAGTGGCTAAAATTGCGCAATGGTATTATGTGCGCAGGTCATGCCTCTGGATGGCGAGGATCGCCTGCAAGCAGCAAAGGATGCCCTGGAGGCCCTGCAGACTGCTTTGCAGGATGGCGGCCAGCATGGCCCACTCACCTTGAAGATTGCAGGCCTCAGCGAATTCAGGAGACAGGTCAGGGTCCCTTTGAGCTGGTGCTCTTTGAACGTGGCACAGTGCAGAGGATCACCCTTCCTTTCACAGGAACGTGAATATAATTCTGAGCTGTTGCTCTCCAGAGGCACTGGAGCAGAGCGGATCATTCTTCCATTCGCGGGGAGGTGATGATAAATCTACAGCCAGTGACGATACATAATGTGTTCAGGTGCTGTTTCTGGATGTGGTCAAGGACGCAGGGCATGAGAGGCTTGTTGCGCTGTCGGAAGCCGCGCGGTCCCATTTTGTGGATGCTGGCATAGCCGATGGGGATGATGGGCGGCCCTTCACCGCCCACATCACTGTTGCCAAGCTGAGTAATCTCTTCAAGGGCATGCGGCGCGGGCGTGGTGCCAAATTGAAGGGGATTCCTGAGGTACATCTCTGAAGGAGTGTTTTCCACTTCAAGGCTTTTGTTAATGGGGTGCAATGCACACCTACAGGTGCAGAATAATTTGAATGCGGAGTGATGTTGTGCGCGAATGGCAGGAAGCGTATGCAGACCTGGTGGGGATTCGGGGCGGCTCTGTGTGCGTTTCGGAGTTGGAGCTGTGTCGCATGCAGGTAGGCCTGCAGTTTTTGCACAAAGTCAATCAAATCTTGCACGCGCGGATCAAATCTATGCCTTGCCACAACGAGTTTTGCTGCCTCCATTTGGTCCACTGTACAATGCAGCTGTAGATTGGGTGGTCCTTGCTGTGGCAGGGGAGGGAGAAGGCATCATATTACCATGTTGAAGCATCCCTCACATTGTGACCCTTTTGGCACGTTGAGAAATGAAGAGCAACTGCAATGTATTGTTGGGCCTGAAATCGCAATGAGGCTTCCACAACTGCTGCATATTTGAACCATACTTTTGCAATAGTGTATTCGAGACATTGTTGGATTAGGGCAGCAAATAAGGTAACTGGCTGTACAGTATGTCCAGCAGGCAAGATACTTGTTGAATTATCTGCTGCTGAGAAGCACACCTGGCGCTAATGACGCTGACGGCAAAGAGGGCTCTAAGCCCTCTGTTAAGTTTGCTGGAGCGACTGCGCTCATTAAATGACAGTTTGATTGCCAATTCAGTACATCTTGTGGCATTCGAAGTCATTTGCATGCAGCAAATGAGCCCACTGACTTATTCAGGTGAAGGTCAACAGGACGCGGTGTCGCTCACAACCCACTTATAAATCTAAAGTGGGATCTATATCTAGTGTCACAAAATTGTACACTATCGCAATACAGCTGCAGACATCAACTGCCATGCATCACCGCCCCTGCTCAGGATGAGCAAGAGACACAGAGGCCTTTGGCCCATTGCGGCACCGGTCCATCATATTGAAGCTCGCGGCCGCACGCAGCCTCGCTGCCACTCCCACTGCTCGCATCCAGGTCTGCCGCGGCATCGTCAGAGTACGGGTTCTCCAGCAGCCGCAGCACTCGCCGTACCTCGCTGTAGTCGCCCTTCTCCGCCGCATCTATCGCGCGCTGCGCTATCCAATTGCGCAGCACATACCTGCGCGCACCAGCCTCATCAGCCGATCTGCCCTGGCTACACTCATCCCCATGTGCAGTGTCACCACGCCAGCATTGGTGCATTTGCACAGAACCTGCACCCTTTGCAGACATGTGGCACTCCCAAGCTCGACAGAGGCAGTTAGGCACAATTACAAATGACGGATGAGGATCCTCTTCTTTGCGCAGTGAGGAGATGTAGCAAACGGGGCTGCGCAGGTGCACCACGTGCAGGGGACTCTGCATTGACATAGAGTCCCCTGCCAAGTGGCACCACATGGGTACTAACAATACTGACAAGTCATCTGACAAATAATCACAACGCCATGTGCAAAGCATGCGGTCAGACCTGGGGTTGATGCCGTTCATGGTGGCGATGCGGCGTTGGGGATTGGCGCCCGCGTCGGCCTCCTGCTGCAGCCGCGCTGTGTAGCGCCGCAGCCAGCCGCGCCAGGCATCCGCGTCCGCGCGAGCCTTGGCAGCTGCGTCCAGCTTCCCCAGCTCCTCGCAGCGCTCCAGCCGCGCCATCTCCTGCTGCAGCACCTGCACCGCCAGACAAGCGCTGCCTCAGCCTGCTGTTGATCCCCGACAAAATGACCGTAAGCCAACACCCCATTGCCCAGTGCAGCTGCAATACGCTGCAGTAATAGCAGCCGGTAAAGCACTGAAAATGGCGTTTGATTTGCGCTGCCAGCTCCACACGCGGGCTCCATTGCGAGAGAGGTGGATTTCTTGTTGGTGGTCGATTGTTTGGTTCTCAGGCACAAGAACCACCATCTCCATGCTGTGATGTTCTTCTACACAGGATATCTCAAGCTCCTGCACCGCCTGTTTGAGCAGGTTTCACTGAGCCTCAGGTAAGAAATTTCAGTTCGAGGCTCTGACCTCCTTGGTGACGCCCATGGAGGCGAGGAGAAGCTCATTGTGTGAGAACTGCAGCAGCACGCGCAGGTTCTGCGGGTGCATGCGCGGCCGGGCAGCTTCCGCCAGCTCCTGCGGCAACGCCAGGCTGCCCAGCACACGCTCCAGAAATCCTCCATCCTCTGCAATCCGCGCTTTGTTCTTATTGTTATCATTGCACGCTTGTTCCAGCCCACAGGGCTAGGTGTGTTGCAGCAAACTCTCGATCTTTCCCCTCCAGCTTTGCCTGTCTTGGCACTTTCTCCACCAATGGCATGTCAATCCCATGGGATCCAAGTCATCCTCACGCAAGCAATCCAGGATCTGACAGGCCTGCCTTTCCCACGCTGCACATTCAGGCTGTCACAAAATTCTCCTTTTCAGTGCACCGTGCTAGTGCCAGAAATGATAACAGAGAGCTGGGACGCCAGCAGAGCATCTTTGCAAGACAGGATCTGCATAGACAGCCGAGCTGACGTGGTGGCTGAGTGCCGTACCACTTGTGGACGCGCCATTTGAGATCCCCGTCTGGGAAGTGCCAGAAACTGAAGCCTGGTTATTGCTGTGTGCTCTGCTGGGGGGTGGCATCTCCACAGTGGACAGCCACCGGAACGTGTTGGTGAAGTCCGCTCCTGTCTTGTGCATAACCTGCGTACCAGCACGAGTCCCTCTAGCATCTGCTGAAGTGCTCAGCACTCAAATACGCATTCCAGCATCATCACAGATTGGCAGGCTCTAAGCATTAAAGAGTGCATGCAAGGGAATGGGAATGGGGATGAGGTTCAACCTCCAGGAGGTCTGCAACCAGCTGGGTATCCCTGTCCTCATCCACCAGCTCCAGCAGCCCAAGCTTCTGCCTCATGATGCGCTGGTAGGTCCTGAACAAACACACAAACATATCAGCCAATGGGCGCCTGCAGCTCTATCCAATACACCCATGTGCAACCCATCCTCCGCTTCCTTCCCCAGAGTGCGCTGATTTTGAAGGAGGTCCTTGCAAGGCACCATATTCAGGTCCGTCCGGCAATGTAAAGGGCAGCAGTTGCAGTTCTGGCTGCCGCACACACCACAGGGGCTCTGACAGCTGAGCAGTACGCATGCATGCAAGGTTACTTCCTTATTCTGTTGCAGAGCACATTATTTCACGCACTTGGTGTATTCCTGGGCGAAGAGTGTCTCGAGCTGTGCACGCGCGCGGCTGGGGTCCAGAACAGGCGCCAGCGCCTCGGCCAGCTTCTCGCAGTTCCATGCGCAGATGCCCGGCTGCGCTTCGTAGCTGTAGCGGCCGCTGTCGTCCGAGTGGTTGCACACGTGCTCCGGGTCATACCTGTGATATTAAGGTACCCAGTGGATAAATTGGCACGATTTATACTAAAGCGATTCCCCTCAGATACCTGTCAGCCACCCCCTCGTCCCTCCTGGCCAGTGCCCGTCTTACATGCCCAATAAGGGGCTTCAATTCCCTACAAAGTAGATCAGAAGGTTTTTGATCATGCCAGCATGCCAGCATTGCGCACATTATTATTCTGCAGGGTAAACGTCAAGGAGTTTGCATGGCGCACCGGTCCAGGAACCCATAGGGGCCATAGTCGATCGTCAGTCCCAGGATGCTCATGTTGTCGGTGTTGAGGACACCTATTGGGCCAGAACACTGTAACTCTATGCATGCCAAGGGAAAATTCGAGAATTCAATGTAGCTGTGTTGTGTCATTGCTGCTCCATGTGGCTCAGGTGGTCGCTCACCATGGCAGAAGCCGACACACTGCCAGGCAGCCGCAAGCTGGAATGTCCGCCGGACTACCTCAGTGTAGAAATCCAAATACATGTTCCCTCTCCTCTCTTCTGTTTTCCGTCTCTGCTCTGCAGACTGCACAACATCACTTTTGAGCAGTCAGTCATGGCATGCATTGACCATTACAACAGAAAGCAAAGTGCAGAAAAACCACAAACTAGCAGTTCAAAAATATCAGGTCATCCAATCACCTGATCTGGAAGGACGGGTATCTCCTCCCAGATCTCAGGAAAGAAGGTCTTGATGATGTGATCCAGCATCACTGGTAGCATGCTCCTTGCTATCTCCCCATTCTCATCATACGAAGGCCCTGCGCGCCCTATAGAACGCGCACATGATCCTCGCTCGGCAAAATACACAGTGATATTAAGATTGTAGTCAGTCACCAGATGCACATGGTTTTCTTAATCTTTTCTTTGGTGTGTCTTTCCAAAATGCCAGGAAAGCGATCTAAACTTGCTTCTTCACTTGACATGCAACTCTGGGGAGGCATCTGAGGATGTGAGGTGAGCGCACACAGACTTACCAGAAGAGTAGTGAGGGCGTGATTGCCTTGCAACAAGAAATATGGTCAGGTGATGTGGGCTGAGCGACTCAGAAATTCGCAACGGTGAGAGCAGATGAAAGGGCGAAGCAGGAGGGCAGATGTCCACCTGTCTGGGTGTCGGTCTTCTTGAAGATCTCAAACGAGCCGAAGCGGAAGAAGGTGGGCGCCATGCGCAGCACTAGGCTTGCGCGCTCAGAGACTGGGTTGCCAGTGTACAGCACATCCCTCACCACCTGTGTGTCCGACGTCATTATGCACCCTGCTCTGGTGGTCGCAACCCCCTGCATGGACACCATCTTATTACCATCAACATTACTATCACTCTTGCTGTTGCTGTTACTATTACTACTAATGCCTGCTTATCTGTTAATGAAGGCAAGCTGCATCTGCAGACTAGCTGCGACCGGAGGCTGCCAAAACATCCTACCCCGTGTCAGGCCTGCCAAATCCAAGCAAGACTGAATTGACTGTGGTCCTGGTGCTCATATGGTCACCTTCTGTCAGCAGACATCAGAGGAAACCCAGCTCATTCATTGTATCACGCGCAGGTGGCTTAGTCTTGCTCAAAGGAGTGATCTATGGGCTTGAAATACCTTACCAGATGGTGCAGGGCTTCGCTGGCCAGAAACTCCCGGATGCTGCTGCGGAGCACCTTCCTGCCGTCAGCCTGGCGCGAAAAAGGGGTCAACCCGGCCCCCTTCAGCTGCATCTCCCACCTCGCCCCTGCGCTGTTTAACACCTGCAAACTCTTTCAGCCCTGGAGAAGCTCATTTCAGGGTGATGATGGGTGCAAGCTGTTCCAGCAAACCAGTGAAGATGGAGCCAAGCATGCTCACCTCTCCTAGGTAGATGACAGCGCCGTCCCCCAACTGGCCGGCAAAGTTGCCAAACTGGTGCCCACAATAGCAGTGGGCGGCAGGGTCCATGCCGGGCAGCAATTTGTTGCCTGCCATGACCTCCACAAATTCCTGGCGCTCTGTCTGCATGCAGCACAGCACCAGCTCAGTCCTTGAGATGCTTCTAGTTCATCTGATGCGCTATGGCTCTTGACAAACCTATGCCAACAGCAACAACGAACAGGCCTCTCACACACTGTTGTTGTGCACTGTGCCATGCAGTCCAGCTGCATTCATGCGCTAATATGGTTAAGCTTACCTCTGTCATGTCGAGGTCCAGGAGAGCCAGTGCGCTAGGCGATGCCGCCACAAGGCGGGGGCTGTCCACGGGCGTTGGCTTCACCCTGGCATAGCAGGCCCTGGGGACTGGGCGTATTTCATTGCCTTCCCTTATGTCCACAGGCAGCGCCCGCAGAGCAAGGTTGTCGAACAGCAAAGCCTCCAAAACCCCCATCAAGCCCCTGCCTTGCAGCAATTACACACACTGTATGGTTGGACTGCAATGTGAACTCTGATAGGTGATTGATTCTTAATTATAGGAACACTGGATTGCAGGGATGTCTCCAGATCAAATATCTTATGTAAATTCCCAAGAGTCAGAATCCTTGCAGCACGAAGTCTACCACATCAAATGATACCAAACATAGATTTATAGCGCAAATTTTAGCTCGTATCATCGCTTAAAGGCAAAAAGTAAAGGTAACAAGATGTTGACTTAGGATGTTTCTATAATTATTTGCCATAAGCATCTAGCTTTGCATTCACCAGTGATTTCAATTGTTGTTATTTGTTCGATGCTGGAGAGGAAGGCTGTAGCTCTCGGCTTCGTACCAGCGATCGCTCGCATTATAACGCCCTTGCATGCACAGGGGCTTTGATAATCTGGAGTTGGCTCGTTTGTTGACTTGGGCGACATTTTAAGCTAGACGTCATCTCATGATCAGAAAGAAATAACAGGGAGAAGACACTTTGGTCGACATATTATGAAGCTTACAAGGTTTCTCCTTTCCTGCACACTGCTCGTTTTTCTCGCGGCTACCTTTGCGATGGCTGCCACTTCACGAGAAGAGGTAACCTTCGGCTTTGGACTGTATTGCTGTTCAAAAAATGACTGGAGATATTCTTCCTTGTTACGATTGCGCCCAAGGATCGCAACAGGAATGTGAGTTGTCTTTCCGGAGGTCTGCTGTTGATTCCGTTCTTGGATGCCAGGCAGCTCAAAGGCTGGATGCCGCCATGGCTAAGCAGTGGGCAAACATGGGATCATTAGAAGATGATGGAAATCCTGTTTGGGCTGCTTTTGAAAAGATCAAAGCTCAAATAGAGGTATGGAAGGCTTCATTCTGCTTTTGGAAGCTCCTGGGAACAAAGCTACAGAACCACAGAGTTACGAATCAGCAGCACTATAAGCTAAGATCATTTTTTTTATGCTTTGATTCAGGCTGGCACGTACAGACACCCTCTGGATCATCTTCCAGAAAACTTGAAGCCACCACATCTGAGGCGCAAAACTTCACCCGTACATGAGAATGACCATTCTGACTTGTAGCTGAAGGCGAAGCGTCATCAAAAACTGTCATTTGATAATTTCAATATACGGAGGTTCCTGCTGGACAGGAGAAGAGACATACTGGTGTTATGTAGGAGTCCAAGGTACTTCAGTGCACTGGTGTCCAGCTTAGAGAACTTCAAGCAGTTGGTGCTTTCAGATCCACTAAAATGGTTGTGTGAACATTGACAGACACAAAGTGGTACTATCAAATGAGCATGCATGGTGCGGGTGAGTACCTTTCACTGGCCGGCAGTTCAACTGGCACTAGCTGCCAGCACTGAACCGCAGACGCAAATGCACTTGTCAGGAAGTACCTTCGTCAAAAGGAGAGATTAATGCTGATCTGCAGCCTGCGATGCATCTTACCTGATGGGATACTTGTGTTCTTGGATAATTTATCTATGTGAGCATGCGGTGAATCTCACAGCATGCAAAATATCTGGATGACTCCTATTCTGGCACCTGAACGGCAGCGACATTCTGAGGCACGAAGACGTCGATCGAGAAAAGTATCTAGCTCAAAACTTGCTTTTTGTAAGACATTAAATAGTAAATCACGGCGAAGGGGGCTTGTGGAGATAGTGTGACCCCTTAGCTGTCGGCTGCCATGAATATGCAGTCGATGGCTGGAAGGGACGCACTGCTCGCTGGTATGCAGCCATGAACCTTACGGACCTAGATGCAGAATAATTATGTGTGCTAAAGGCACTGTATTCCCCTATCCAACTATCAGAAAAACTTTGTTACGCTTAAGAATATCATGGATATAAGTCTATTGGCATATTGTTTCCAGCCAGAATATATCCTCTTCACCTGAAATGTCTTTGATCAGCAGGTTAGACATTTCTTTTGGTTATTGAACAGGTGGGAATACCTTCTATGGAGAGCTCAGGTCCCTGACAACGACCAACCAGAGGGCACTTCCTAGGAGCAGGAGATGCCACCAGGTCTGCCTTTGCTGTTATTAATACATATCTTGCGAAATGTGTTATCTACCACCCTCCTGCAAGCCATTATTTCTGGGCGTTCAAGAAACACTCTGCATGCTCCTTCCTCCAGACTCTGCGGGCCTCGGCAGTGTCTTTGGAGCGTGAAGCGGCGATCATCAATGAGGCAGCTCTTGAAAGCAGCAAGGCAGCCGGCGCTCTGGACTTCGACTTGCAAGTGCAGGACATGTCCAAGGTGTGCCACCGGGCCCCAAGCGCAGCATGCTCTTGCGCACTGAGTTCTCGAAGCATTTTCTGATATTTGTGCAGTTGTGCATTGCCGTAGCTTTGCTATTTCCTCACAACAGTTCACCTCCACAGGCTGAAAGGCTGCCAGCTTGCCCGTCAGTACTCACTCACCAGTGCCCTAAGGTTCACAGGTGTATACAATGCTCAGGTTGAGTCGCCACTAGTCAGGTCAGGTCAAAGTCTCATAAGTAATTTCATGCGTGTGCAGACTGTGCTGGGCATCATCCTGGGAGGTGGAGCGGGCTCGCGGCTGTACCCTCTCACAAAGAAGCGCGCAAAACCGGCAGTGCCTCTGGGCGCCAATTACAGGCTAATCGACATCCCAGTGTCGAACTGCATCAACTCCAATGTCAACAAAATCTACTGCCTCACGCAATTCAACTCAGCCTCCCTCAACAGGCATCTCTCGCAGGCCTACAACGCCAATGTGGGCGGCTACAGCAGCAGAGGCTTTGTGGAGGTATGCCCAAGCATCCTGCCCTTCTGTGCTGAACACAAACACAGATGCAGCGTGGCTTGCTCCAAACATTGCAACTGGGCTATCCCTGTCATTTATGTCATGTATAGTCAGCATATAGCATTGAGCACCGTGCCCATCGGTGATTCGGTTTCGCTATGATCTGGCGAGTCCAACAAGGGGTAGGACATGTGGCAGCCTGTACCTGCAGCTTATCTACAGGCGCGCCTTGCCACTATGCGTAGCAACAGCGTGTAGTAATAATGATCGTTCGAATCTGTGTGAATCTGAACTCCTGTGTGGCTGTGAGCAGGTGCTTGCAGCCAGCCAGAGCCCCCTCCAGAAGAAGTGGTTCCAGGGCACAGCTGACGCTGTCAGGCAATATCTGTGGCTCTTTGAGAACTCCATGAGAGAGGGTGTTGAGGACTTCCTGATCCTGGCAGGTGAGCACCGCGCCCTTCACTGCACACCCCCTTGCACCCTCTCCCATCCCAATGCAAGACTGCTCCCCAATGCGCTAAATCACTGACCCTAAGGTGCCAGCTTGACCTGCTAAAAATGAAAGCACCTGGTAGGAAAGGCATGATGCAAAGACAGGCCTGGGTCAGTCGTCCTTTTTGTTTCTCACATCCCTGTCAGCAGCTTGTGAGAGTTCAATGCAAGCAAGTCAGCTCTGGTGCTGCATGCAGGCGACCACCTGTACCGCATGAACTACCAGGACTTTCTCTTGAAGCACCGCAAGACCGGTGCCGACATCACAGTGGCGGCTCTGCCATCTGACGAGAAGAAGGCGACTGCCTTTGGCCTCATGAAGATTGACGACTCGGGTCGCATCATAGACTTTGCAGAGAAGCCCACCGGCGATGCTCTTAGAGCCATGAGAGTGGACACCACCATTCTGGGGCTTGACGCTGAGAGGTGACAGCGCTTGCACTGTCATATTTGCTAGTATCGATGATAAATCAATTGGCTCCTACTCTTCTGTATCAATTACTTGGTTGTGACCATGTTGGTTCGCTAGGGAGAAGGGAGGCATGCTGCCCCTAAGCTTGGTTTGAGTGAGGGCTGTTTGGGGCCAGGGCAAAGGAGGAGCCTTACATTGCCAGCATGGGCATCTACGTGGCCAAGGCTTCAGCCATCAGGGACCTGCTCCTGAAGCACTTCCCCGAGGTGGGTCAATTTTGCTGCAGCGCCTTCCATGACAGGCTTTGTCAGACATTTCCAAGTTTTTTATCAGATGAATCAGCATATTACAAGGTACCAGAGTGGTTTTTGCAAGACAGCTGACGGCTGTGTATGGCGCAGGCGAACGACTTTGGCAGCGAGGTGATCCCTGGCGCGAAGGACATGGGCATGCACATCCAGGCCTACCTCTATGACGGCTACTGGGAGGACATTGGAACCGTCGAGGCCTTCTACGAGGCCAACTTGGCCCTCACAGACAACCCCACCCCAAAGTTCAGGTGTGCAGACCTTTTGCTGTGCGCTGCTCTTTGGCCGTTTGCGAAGATTTTGCTTCAACAGCCATCTCCTGCTCCATGTGCCAGGATGAGCATCTTCTTTCAGACTGCTTTGGGCAGGCATGACAAGTCAAACCTAACCTTGTGTACATGATATCACGATGGAGATTGCTGTACTGAGGGGCATAACTTGTTGAACAAAAATATTCTGCGCACATTAGATCACAACTTACTTTTTAATGGGGCATGATGAGTCAAAAGAACTTGATTCTGCGCACATGAGACCAGAAGGGAGGTCGCCGTATTGAGAGGCATGGCGTGTCAAGCAATATCACCTTGAGCACATGATTTGTGTAGCCAAGACAAACTTTGTGCACCCAAGACAACACAACTTTGGGGCTTTGCCTGGTGCAGCTTCTACGACCGCGACGCGCCGATCTACACTATGTCGCGCTTCCTGCCGCCGTCCAAGGTGCAGGACAGCGAGGTGAACAACAGCATCCTGGGCGACGGCTGCGTCATCCGGGCAGGCTCCAAGATCAACCACTCCGTCATCGGCCTGCGCGCGCTCATCAACGAGAACTGCACCGTCGACGACGCGCTGATCATGGGCGCTGACTACTACGAGACTCTGGAGGAGTGCGCGCTCGTGCCCGGCTGCCTGCCCATGGGCCTTGGTGCGCGCCTTTTTGAAATCTTAAAAAACAATTTTTTTGGGGTTTAATGGACCCTGAGGCCTTAGTTGAGCTGTTAGGGCGGGTATGCCTCAAGATAATCCTGGCATGCATCTATTATTCGTGGAGATGTGGATTTATAGACCGCGAGTTCAGGAGGTGTCTTTTATGTTGCATGCATTGCCATACACTGCCCGGCAGCCCTTCCTCCGTTCTCCCTGGTAGCTCTGCTACAATGCATGCAATCGCTTTCTCTAAAAGCTGCTCAGAGCATTTTCAGCGGAGTGGGGGCTCCAGATACTTGAGTACATGCCATGCATGCTGCCTATCCTGCATGGTACATGCTTCTGCAAGCCGTGCAAGGCAAAAACGCAGTGATTTAGAACGGCAACTCTTGATGGGATACTGCAAGTTGGGGCTTGTTCCTAATGGAGGCACACAATCCTTGGGACTTACATATACTGACTGAATGCAGGCGCCAACACGACGGTGAGGAAGTGCATCATCGACAAGAACGCGCGTATTGGCAGCAACTGCAAGATCATCAACAGCGCCAACGTGCAGGAGGCCAATAAGGAGGAGGACGGCTATGTCATCAAGGATGGCATCATCGTGGTCATCAAGGGAACTGTCTTCCCTGACGGCACTGTCATCTGAGTCACATGCCAGCATAACATGTGCATGTCAGCCGAGCTTGGGGGACCATTTGCCACAAATCTCGGACCGTCACGTGTCACTGGGTTTGGTTTTGTGTCAGCAGCTGGTGTCTGCACCAGTTGTGGATTGTCCTGGGGGCGTCTCTGAAAAAAAACATCTGCTGGGCAGGTTTGTCAATGATCTGGTGTGCGCTGTTTGTTTGCGCTGGGATCGAGCTCCTTGGGGCTGAAAACTACTGTTGACCTCAGCTCGTGTTGTGAACGCCAGGCGTGGTGCTTTCTCTTATTTTAATTAAGAACTTTCGCTAGGCTTGATTTTTGCTGAGAAGACTACGCACAAAACGGTAAAGTGAATCTGCTGAGAACTAGCTGCGTTTGTCATTTAGTGATGCACCTGCGCCGTACTGTGCCAGCTACTAGCAGATTTGAATGCAAATATGCGTACAGGAACTGTGACTAGGTTCATGACATGGTACTTTATTGCGGGTCTATTGACTGTATGGCTAATGGCACATGCCATGCCATCATGGCAGCTGCAGAAACCGGTACCCGTGGAACAAGGTAGAAGCTGTAGGTACAGCTGTAGAGGCCCTAACACATGTAATAAGAAAGAGAACGAGAGGGAGGGATGGTCACAGCATGTGCTCAACAAGGGCTCAGGACACTTCCTCCATTCCAAACGTCACCTTATCTCTTCTCCAAGCGGAAGCTTCCTGCAGCTTGGTAGAAGCTGCTGCTCCGTCACGCTCAATCAGAGGACAGATGCTGCAGTGGATGGTAAGTGAGTCTGTTTTTGGCCCTGAAAAATAAAATATATAGAGCCGTAACCAGATACACAATCAAGAGCTTATCATGAAGCCCGTGGCGTGTGGGGAATGGCGATCGTCGGCCAGTCCTCCCCGGCTTCATTGCAGTGCTGTCAAGGGTCAAAAGCAGCAGGTGACGTGCACATGTCACCAACATCGCAGATTCCAAACTACTCAATTGCTTCGCAGAGGTGCAGTCAGCATAGTAGGAGCTGCCGCGCTTTCAGCAGCGCTTCTTTCACCCCTAACAGGTGTGATGCTACACCCATCATCAGAGGGTTCAGTCCTGCATAGACAAAAACTCCTCCTGCATAGATCTGAAGATATGTGTGTGCTGGAAGCAGCCCATGCCTCCGACAAGGTCGGGGAGTTCACAGGGAACGGTTTCATATTCAAGGACACTGTGGAAGTAGTTGCAGTGGAGGATCCTGAAGGTAACTTCCAGATCTTTGGTTCCTGACCTCAACATAGAACAGGAATCCAGCACATGCTTGATGTACTGTGCCTGGGTGCAGTTGAGGGTGTCACAGTCTACATCTCGGACTTCAAAAGGTCCCTTGTGGACAAACTGAGCAAGAACTTCTTCTCAGAGCCATCACAGGTAGATGCCCTCCCAGCAGAGAGGAACACAGCTGGTTGCGCAAACTCAGTTCAGAAAAGCATGCATGTGCTCTTTCACAGGGATCTTGCTTCTAAAATACAAGGGAGGTGTGCGCAGGCATCTGTCACTTGTGCAGCTACGGGACCTATACGCATCAAGGACTTGAACAGGGTGAGGGGTTCATCTGGGGGTGAAGTATTCAGCGAGTCCAAGGGGCTCAACCTCTTTCAGAACAAGACGCTGCGAGTCAGGCGCTTGCTTGATGAAGCCCACAAAACTCTGACTTACATTGCGTACAGCACTCGCCTGTCCAATTCGGTGAGCTGGCCCAATCTGTTTGACTGTGTGTCAAATCAAGTTTTCTTGTAAATTTTACTGCACTTGGCGCGGGTGTCTATGTTGAGAACATCTTCATGGTTGCGCAGGATAAATCTACAAACCAGTACAAGTGTGCTTCCGATTGCCCACCATTGGCATGACTCTCCGTTAGCTGATCTGTCCCTGCTCTTCCAAGTATGTAGCATGAGCATTAGGGGATCGTGCTACAGTTGAACATTGTGCTGCTGTGATGCAGGACCTCCATATGTGCTCTCCCAATTTCTCCTGAAGTCTCTGCAGCAGCCGCTGCGGGTCAATCCTAATTATAGCACCCGTCCATCGATGGACGTGTATCCATCAGGTGGCCCCGTGCCGGGGGCCTTGTATGGATTGTGTAGCGGCTGTGCTTGATGCAAGTAAGTTGAAATGCTGTAAGAATGACTAGACACGTAGTATCATATGATGATGAGATTGCTAGCGCCAGCGATCGCTGCCGGCAGCGCCGCCGCGGCGGCAGTGCGACAAAATGCATGCACTGCACAGTGACAATCTTGCAATTGTCAAATATTTGCGCCTCTCAGCGAAATACCGGTGTCCTCCTGCTGCAGTGAATGCTGCTGCTCACAGGATCCTAAAAAAAAGCAAAGTTCAAAGGCCAGCCAAAAATCATCCCTGTGTATCTTGGAATGTGCATGCAAGCCAAAATAGGATAAGCCACTGTGACTTATCCTGCCGGCTGGTCCCAAAGCTGCTTTCCAAACTGAAAGAAGAGGATTCACGACATGGAGGGGTTTGTTTCTTGTAGCGCGAGAGAGGGTGTAGCTTGCTTAAATCGTAGAGTAATTGCACCACGCTTATGCAGCATCAATCCTTGTAGAAATGTTTCCACAAACGCGAAGCTCCACAGCGAAGGTCTGCGCAGAAATGAAAGCCGTCAGCACACAATTCTCAGTCCAGGTAGCAACTTGCACTCCATATTAAGGGGCTTGCAAAGCTAAGTTTTGTAGTTCGATGTCTTTTTGCATCCTCTTTGTCGATGCCTCTAATTGCTTTGTTGTAGCGATCTAATGTATCTTATGATTCCTGTTCGTGTCTCAATGGCTCTTGTAAACTTATGACATATGCATTTGTGACAGGCCTCAGGTCATTGCAGCAGCAAAGAGCAGGAAGAAAACCCCCACGTCAGGTGAAACTTGAGCAAGCGCAATGCGAACAAGTCCTCATTGTTTCTGTGTCACCCGTGTCGCTGAAAGCCATTTACTTGACGGACTGCAGGGTGTGACGCCAGTCAGGGCAGCAGATGCAGCAGCTGTTCCCACTGGCAACCGCGGCCCCCCAAGCCTCCTTGTCAGACTTGCGTCGGCGTTCTTGTATATTGTGCCCTGGATTGACATCCTGACGCTCGGCAGGGAAATCTACCACTTCTTCCCCACATCCCTGCTCTTGTACCTGGTCCCTGGTGAGTTCATCAAGACCTGCACCTGGAACCGATGGTGCTTGGCAGTAGGACACGTAAGAGTGGCTCATGAATTTCTAACATCAATGTGTAGCAGAATACCAAAGAAAGCTGGGCTCTTTATGCAGGGCCGCTGGCACCCTTGTACTACAGTGGCCAGTTTGTGCCGCTCATTGTCTTCTTTCTCCTCTTCCTTGCCATCGTCAAGAACAACAAGCTGCACCACTTTGTGCGCTTCAACTGCATGCAGGTGCGGTTGCTTCTGCTCACATTATGCCAGGCCTGCATGTCCAGTAGCTGCACACACAGCCTCTGTGCCTGTCAAGAGTCTGCTTCCCAGTCCCTCCGCAGGAGGTCATGCGCAGGCGTGCATGGAGCGCGTCTGCCTCATGTAAGTTTGCGAGTTTGCAGCCTAGAAATAGTTTTGTGCTTGGATGGCAGGGTGTGATGCTGGACATTGTGAGCATGCTGTTCACTCTGCTGCGAGCATACGTGCCTGCTGAGGTCCGGTGGTCGTTCATCCTGGACATCTACGACATGTTCTCCTGGAACATCTGCATGTGCACCATCCTCTACTGCGTCTTCTTCTCCCTTGCGTGCGCCTCTTAGCCTTTTCCTATTTGCCTTTTTAATGCAGCCCTACAATGATTTGTTCCTTAAATTCGCGCTCGCCCTGCCTTGTATGTCTTGCGTCCACTCTTGGCTCACTGAAAAGTGCATGAAGTCAATGTGGGATATCAATGCGAATTATACATCAAGCATGCAGTAGCCGCCCACTCACCATCCCTGGCTCTTACACCTGCCGGGGAATGGCCTTTAGTGTGGCTAATAGCAATCTGGATACCTTGTTCACAAGTGCTGCGCTGCTTCGTAGCCAGAACTTTCTTTCTGGGCCAGACATATCCTTCACTGCTCAGTCAAAATTATGAGAATTTGAAGGGGCACCCAAAAGGGGATATTTATGGTGCAGGGGCAAATATGCCGATGTCCCCTACATCTCAGAATCGGTGTACCTGCAAGTGGACGCCTCGCTCTGATCAAAGGAGATGTTCTGGACGTTATTGCCGTGATAATAAATGATTCTTGGACAACGTCGCGGATGCAGCCTTGTGGGGATTGTTGTCGAAAATGTTCCTAGATTGGCATCAATATGAAAACCACAGCTTTTCTCTTCTAGCTGTGGCATGCGATGGTTTGTGGAAGGCAACAGCCCATGATGGACTGCTCACGAGCTTTCCTTGATGAAGCATTTACGAAGATCCTCCTCCCATATGGAAGGCCGGCCTTTCATTCAATGGTTAACTTTGAAAATGGGCATATTTCTTCTGTTGGCGAATCATAAACCATCTAGCGCTAGCTACTGTCAAAGGCATGGTCAAACGACAAACCTTGTTAACATGAAGCACATGTCCGCACTTCAAAGAATGTGATGTCAATGTTGACAGCATCAAAGAATATGACACAATAAACATCATACAGCAAAACATGCACAGCCCCTTCATTCAATGAATCACTACTAATAAATACAAGCTGACACGGACATCCTGAAACCAACCTTCCAAGGCTGCCTCCATGTTCAATACAGGTTCCTTGCGCCACTCCCCAGCCTCCCCTCAATGGGGAACTTAGGAAAGCGCTGCGCAATCCATGTCTGCACTACCTCAAATGATAATGCAATCTACACCAACGGGCAACTGCATGCAGGAAGCGCTCCAAGCATGCAGATCACCAGGCGGAGACGTCCCGGCCAAAGAGCAGCGCGATTGTCCAGTCAAGCATCACATAGAGCCGGTTTCGCACATTGCCCAGCCGCGTGAGGTATGCGGAGCGCCATGCCAGCCAGCTCTTGAAGCCGGTCAGCGACAGCCCCCTGCCCTTGCTGTGATCCCCCAGCTCCACAATTGCAGACCCCTGCCCTGCAAGGGTCAATTTACAAAAATTCATGATGTTGATCATTGACTACACGCTGTTCCTATCAAGAGTTGAGCCGCATTTGCAGACAAGCTGCATGCAAAAAGACATCAGTATCATCAGATATGCATTCCCAAACAGAACGGGCACAGCATCATATGTATGCAGGGTGATTGCTTAGTATGGTTGCCTCGTGTTTCAGAATAGATGCAATGGAGGATTCGGTGACAGGGAGAGGAGGGGTCAGTTGACTGACCAACGAGTGCCATGGAGCCCAGGTGATGGTACTCGAATGGCTTCCATTGAGGCGCCTCCTCTTTGCCCACCCTGGCCTTTGCTGCCGCATTCAGCTGCTTGGCTAGGTACATCCCTTGCTGCTCTGCCACCTGACATTTTGACATTTGGCACTTGAATCACACACCCACACACGACCCTCGTCAAGAAGGGCAGGTGACATTGTGGACGGGGTGCAGTGTCCTCTGCGTCTATCCATAATTACAAGTCAAATGGCAAGCAGGGCACCTGTGCAAGCGCTGGCAACGCTTGCTCCTTATTTGCGCAGCAGTCTCCCAGGGCAAAGATGTTGTGCAGAGGCTCGAAGTCATCGTTGCTTGACTTGTCGCCCGCCTCCACAGCATTCTGCCCAACCTTCGCAACACATCCGTGCAGGGGTGTTCCCACTTGCATGCTGGGAGATACACCTGACAAGGGGACCTCTAGCTACAAATGCAACACCTGTACATGGAAAAGAGATAAAGGTATAGTGCACAGAGAGATTACCTCGGCTGGGGATTTGGGGCCGTGGTCTTTATGGGGGTGCACCAGCACATGCAGGCAGTCATCCACTGCTATGCGCCCCCTGGCTGTCTTTGCAAAGGGTAGGGATGTGGTGAAATCTGTGGGACCCACTCCAGTACTCCTGCGATCAGGATACTGTGCTTGACTCAAGACAACGATCCAGAAATAGTGCAGGAAATTCAGGGAGGCGACCCCAAAGCAGTCGCGCATAGATTCTGAGATTTTCCTAGAGGCGCACCAGACACACAGGCCGTAAGGAATGACATCCCCGTTCTGCAGGATAAGTTCGGTCTCCTTCACTTCCTTCACCATGCTCTGCGCTGCCAGCACACCTCAAGAGGCCTCATCATGATGATCCACCCCTTACACACATTGTTGAACAACAAACTTGGGTTCCCAACACACATCCGGGCAATATGTGCCCACATACCAGGCAAAAAGCACGACGGATGACATGGACGGACGTGGAGTCTGTGATCAGGCACTTCGATGAGGTGGACACACATGCGAGCAACAAGTGCACACAGACCAAGGCAAACAGCGTGAAGGAGGACATGCATGCACTTGGATGCTGTAGTAGAACACCTTGATGAGGTGGATGCCCTGGTTGTGCAGCTTGCGCGCGGCGTATTCGCGCAGCCGCACGTCAAAGCTGCCAAGCAGCTGCGCCCCCTCCACCAGCGAAATTCGAATGTCTCTCGCGCGCTCGGCATCTATCCGCATCAGGTCCTGCGCACACAGGGCCGTAAAGCAGGAGTTGCATGTCCACACCATCACATGGCCCCAGCTGGCGGATGCCGGTATAACATCTGAGCACCGTGCCCACTGTTCATTGGGTCTTGCATAGATCTGGCAAGTCCATCAAAGGGTAGGATCTCTGGCAATCATTACATGCAGCTTGTCTGCAGACGCACCTTGCCTCTGGCAGGAACAGCGTGCAAGTAGACTATCATTAAGTATAATGAAACCAATTATGAAGCCTTTGGGGCAGGTGGCAATGTGAACCCGGAGCCAGTTGAGAGGGGGCGGCGTACGGTAGAGATGAAGCTGCTGAGCTCGCCGGCAAACTCGACGCCAGTTGGGCCACCTCCGACGACTACAATCTGCAGCAGTCGTGAGCGCTCCTTTTGGGTCCGAGCTGTAAAGCATCAGCAGGAAAACGATCGTCGGTCATTGCTAGATTATGCACAGGCTCAGTCTCATGTCAGTAAGAGCTCCTGCTCTGTAACTACATGGAAGAGGACGAGTGGGGAGCCATAAGTCTGCTGATGATGGATTCCGCCATACTTGGGAGGTTGGCCTTGTTCCAGTTTGCGATAAGGTGGTTTCTGATGTGAGTCGCATTCGACACATCTCTGAGGAAGTGGGCATGCTGCTCCACTCCAGGGATCCCAAATGTTGAACCCTGGACACACAGCCAAGTCCTAAGCGGTGCCATGCATTGCTTCATTGAGCTTCAATCCCTCAAGCACAAAGCAACATATTCCCTTTTTCACCCACAAGGAGACTGTCAGGTAGGTAGCATACTTGTGAGCCAGTGGCAATGGCCAGCATGTCAAATTTGACATCAAATTCCTCCACCCCATCCTCAGTGCATGTCACAACCTGTTTGTCTATATCGATGGCGACAGCATCGGCTGCATAGTACTTATTCTGCACCAGAGAAGGAGCATCGTCAGATCCAGGAAGTTGATTGATGTAATTCTGAAGCACGCACGTTGCTCAATGCAGCAGGTCAGAAGATCGGTGCTGCTCTGACCTGAAGCTGTTTGAGCTGAGGCTGGATGTCTGTCAAGGGTAAAGCAACAGATCTGGGTTCAAGGGTCCCAACGCAAGTGCTTGCGAGAAGAGGGGTGAACACCATATGGTTCCGCGGCGAGATCACCTGCAAGTAGGGCAAAAGATCAGTAGACCATTTCAGGATCCTTCAATGATTGCGCATGAACAGCCAAAAATATATGTCTAAGGGACGATGGGGATCTCAGCAATTTACAAATGAGTAAATCCAGCAATAACTCTCATATCTAACACAGATTACTGCCTGATGCCGAAAGGATGTAAAGTGTCCAAGAATTATCTGGTCACCGCCAATTAACTCTCCCGCACGAAATGGGCAATCACCGTGAAATCAAATAACTTTGGATTAATATCTCTGATGAGTCGCGCTGCTGCCCAGCCCGTCCCAAGCACAACCATGCGGGCACGGCCTGTCTGCAGTGGCAATTCACTTGCCGGCGTAGGTGCAGCTTTCTGTCCGCGAGTCTGGTGCTGCTGCCATGGAGAAGAAAGTTGAGTTGTACCGGTATCTGATGGCTTACAAAGTGCATTCTGCAATGAGACTAGTGCTCTGCAAGTTCCATCAACGCCTTCGGCTCTGCTCGCGACCAGACCCCCAAGCACCCTCCGTGGCAACATGGCCTGGCTGCTTCTCTGCAAGGCTGTGACCCTTCTGCGCAACAGGGATAAGTACTCGCACTCCTGATAGCGCGAAGTCAACGAGTGTTTTCATCGCTTCGCTCAGGTTCTTCCAAAACCCTTCTTTAGAGTCATGTGACCTCACGTGTTGTTTTCCTCTTTGAAAGAAAGAAACAGGAAGAAGGAAGCAATTCTGTGTCACATTAATGCGTCTGGGTTTGGAGATTATGGAAACACAATTGTTGCTTGATGTTGCCTTTGCGGTGTGCACACGTCAGTGACTTGATCAGATCAGTTTTTTCACCCGTTCCGAGCCTGCAGAGCAAGACATCTCTGCATTCACCAGCCGACATCTTACTATAACAACGTCTCTATCTGGGTGCCGTCGCTGCAATAGGCATGATTGGGAAGGACTTGAAGCAGTACACTGTGCAAGGCTTCCAGGATGATCTGCGGGAGGATGGGCGTTCCTGCAGGGACGTGCGGCCACTTAAGTTGGCTTTAGGTGTTTTGCAGCAGTGTAGTGGCTCTGCCCGGTGTTCTCTGGGCAACACCGAAGTGCTGGTCGGGGTCAAGGTGTGACACTTCTAAGCACCTCATGATGGCCTCTTCTGTGCTCCTATTCCCTTCAAAACATTAAAGAGTGTGTCAGCTGGATTAGGAAACGGACATCTGGTGGCAGGCTGAGATTGGGGTTCCCCTCGAGGAAACGCCGGACTGTGGCGGCTTGCAAGTGACTGTGGAGTGCAGCCCTTGTGCTGGTCCCAGCTATCAGGTGAGGCTCACGATCACAATATAATTATAAGGAGGGTATGACATCAATCACATATGTTGTGGCCTGTGTGTCCTGGGATCACTTCAGCTATTATAAGACGAGTGTCCATTGCAGGGAAGGTCAGGCGAGGACTTGAGGGTCGAGCTCACGAAGAGCTTGGAGCGCTATTTGAAGCCTGGACGCAGCGGCAAAGGTGCACTAGCTGTGACTGGAATGTCCTTGGCTGTCTTAATGTTCAACCGTGCACGAATATGTGCAAGAGAAGATCAAAGATAGAGGCGGTCTTTTGGTAGTAAGGGCCGTGAAGAGTGCCTGGGCTCACCAAGTGTGCTTGCAATATGCAGGTGGCTGTGTGGACCTGCGAGCCTTGTCGATCGTGAGCGGCAGAAGGTGCTGGATTCTGTGCATAGATGCGCTCATTCTGGCTGCAGATGGCAGCGTGCTGGATGCACTCAGCTTAGCCGCAAAGGTAGACTCTGGATCTCTTTCACAGTCAGTACCAAAATTTCCTGATCGCGGAAGTAAACAAGCTCAAGTCAAGAACAAGACTTAGCATTGGCATTGTCATGCCAATGCGCATGCGCATGCCATGTTCACGGTCCGCTCTGGCTGTCAACCTCTTATACTTGCTATCAGTGCAAGCTCCAGAAGGATTGCATGTTTATAAGGAGCTCTCGGTAGCTTGATGCCTGATGCTTGTGCGTGACAGGCAGCGCTGCAGGACACCAGGATCCCCCTGGTGGAGGTGGGGGCGACAGAGAATCCAGATGAGGAGCCTGAACTTGAACTAGATGACGATCCTGCGCACGCCACGCAAGTAGACACGAGCAGTGTCCCTGTCATCGTCACTGTGTCCCAGGCGAGACCCCCTCCAATGCAGCGAATTTTCATCCTGCCTGCTTGTTGTGCGGCCAACACAGTATTGGACTTCAGATGCCGCTTGCCGTGTGACAAGCGGCATCTGATAGTGTGGCTCTATCGGCGGTTCTTTTGAGGTACATTGTCATGTTTCAGGCGGGCCGTGCCTACATCCTGGATGCATCCTCCCAGGAAGAGACATGCATAGACTCTGCAATCCAAGTGGCTGTGAACGGCGGTGGTGGATTGTGTGGTCTCTTCAAGGTCGGGCCATCAGCTGTCAATCCTGCGGTGCTGCAGGTACGGCTGCACTTCAATATATTCATTTCCTGTAATTTATTGTGTGCCATCAGCTGTCAATCCTGCGGTGCTGCAGGTACGGCTGCAGCTTCAATATACTGATTTCCTGTAATTTATTGTGTGTGATGGCTTTCCATGAGCTAGTGCACGAGTCTCTGCAATTGCTGCCCCTCATGTGGAGCATTTCTTCTTGCAGGAAATGATGGCGGTCGGGCAGCAACAGGGCCCACGCTTGGTGCAAGCTGCGGATAGCTTTGCCAAGTCCTCAGCGTCGCTAATGCAGACTTAGATTGTCGATCAAATTTGCAGTGTTGCTCTGCGACTGTTGTGCTGAATCCACAATATTTGAGTGCTTTGTAATTCTGCGCTGGATCGATTGAACCAAGAAAAGCTATATTTAGCATCGCGCACCCGCGCCACGCAGGCACGTTCTCAGTGCTAGTGGAATCTGAAGAATTTCATCTTTTGCAGATATGATGTGCAATGAAAGTTTTGTAGATGCAGATTTTAGTCTAGTACGGAACAATCCTCGAAACCTGCCGAAAAGTGTCGCAGGCTGTAGGAATTTCTTGGACATATTTATCGCGATCATTTGAGAAGCTGGCGTGACTTTGATGTTTTAATAAGGAAGTGTAAATACTATCGATGATTTATCCTGCAACCTAGCATGACCGATGTCAGGGGCAGACTTTTTTCAATCGCTTTTTTCGGCGCACTCGTTGGCTGTTACACAGCAGCTTGGCAGCCACAGTACACTCCGTATGCAACTGTCGTCGGTGTCTCAAATACGACATTTACTGTGACGCTGAAATACAGTCAATGGCAGGGGTATTTCGCGAATGTCTTCAGCCTGCCAGCAGGTCATCTCTCACCTGTTCATTGTGACCACAATCAGTGTCACACCACATTCAATACATGTAGAAGCTCCATAAAACTTGCATCTTGACATGTGTGGCCAGCTGTGAAGCACAGGCTCTGGAGCACTGGACAGTGGCAGGAACATCACGTGGCATCTGGGCAGCAACCTCACCCTTTACATTAGCCCTGCGTCTGCTGGGGATGTCGATAGAATAGGTGGGCACCCCAATGAAAAGCATCCTACAATCCAGAAAAAAATGCCGCCAATGTGCCTCCCCGGTTGTCGTATGTGCACAGCGCGTGTCGGCGGGCGTCTTCCTTCTTGATGAAGGTGGTACAACACCGGACATGAAGGCATTCAGCCTCCATTGAAGAGAGCAAGCATGTGCCCTGCAGTTGTGGCGACCCTTGACACGGGCGATAGCGGCCCGGACTATGGGGGTCTGAATCTGTACCAGGTCAACAATGCTTATGAGACGCGCACCGCGCAAGCATGCAGCAACAGCGTGGTCGGCTGCTGCACCAGCAATAGCCTCACCACGCTGGTCCAGGACTTAAGCACCACCTACAAGTGCTGGAACCCCCTAGAGATGCCCAACGACTTCCTTTTGCAGGTCTGCGAATTCCCCCTGACCACCCACTCATTGTGAGATTGCTTCCCGTGCATGTCAGAGCCCATATCTTCAGCTATTATTATTATTGTTACACGCTGTTTCTGCCGAAGGCAAGGTGCGTCTGCAGACAAGCTGCATGTAAAGGCTGCCAAA
>JADEYI010000187.1_pt1 | contig 113009 bp, 213 predicted proteins | sample 8542331 | NCBI WGS metagenome assembly JADEYI01 (sample SAMN16510988, study PRJNA670497) | mine drainage metagenome | isolation source: biofilm near Copperflume 1 | place: Germany: Marsberg coppermine Kilianstollen | collected 2018-02
TCATCCAATCAGCCCTAGGCGGCTGGAGTGATGTAATCTTCCTTCCTTCCTTCCATGCAGCGGCGCCGCGGCAGCACTATATATATACATGCATGTGCTGCAATCGCAATGCTGGAGCGGGCTACGAGAGCTTGACTTCTTAAAAGCGTTTCAAGTAGATGTTTCGAATTGATAGTCGACTGACACTAACACTATATGGAGCATGCCATCTACACAAGGCGCAGTGGTGAACTTTGGGCTGCAGCTGTTTTGTTGAGCACAGGCTACAACAATACTAGAGAATGCTACCCATCAAAACATAAAACCATGCCAAAAACAAGCATGGAGCTGTACATGCTGGTGGTACAAGTGTCCCAGCACAATTTTCCTCGAGACTGTCAGGCTACCAGGTAGCACCAGCAGAGATAGTATCATGTCACTCCTACTGTGCATCCGTTCAGCATCGACCAACTGCGACACGAAGTTCACAGTCAACGACCCATGCATTCATGGGCCTAAATGTCGCCCATGTGATCTGCTGCATCACCTTCCTCATCAGAAGCTTCGGTATTCCCTGCCACGCCAGCCGATGGTCCAGAATCTTCCGGAGGCGTCTCACCATCTTCTGCAGCTAGATCCTGCGCAGCATCCCTCCCTTCTGGCATGACATCGCCTGCAGATGTATCCTCATTACCACCATGATCCAATGGCCCCGCTTGCCGATCCTCCTCCTCAGCAAATCCCTCCTGCTGCTCAGCCGGCTCATTGGACAGCTCTGCTGTTTCCAGTGATTCCCCTCCATCCTGGCCAGACCCTGCATGATCCCCCTCCACCCCAGCGTCTGACATGTGGCTGTCTGGCTGCTCTTTCCTGGGCGATGCCACCTCCTCCTCGGCCCCGGCCTCAACAGTGCCATTGCCATGAACTGACCCACCCTCGCGGCTGGCCGGCTCAGCAATATCATCAGCATCTTGGCTGGCAGCTGCTGCATCATGCAAGGATGGAGCGGGCGACGCGCTTTTGGATGCCATTGCCAGCCGGTGCCGCTTGCGCGGCTGCTGCTGCTCGGCTTCATCTGGCTCGGGCGTTCCCTCCGCTGCCTGCAAGCCCCTCTTGCGTGGAAGCCTCTCCCGCAAGTCTGCAAGACAGGATACAATAATGCCAATCGACCCCGCTGTACCCAACACACTGGAATTAAAGACATAAATGGGCTCCACAGGCAGTCAAAGAGTCTTTTCTAAAAGCGCACGAGGCGTCAGAAATGCACCTGAGGATGAGGCGTCCCCGCCCTTCATCTTGATGCGCAACGAGATGCGCCCGACTCCGCCGTTCGGCCGCGCCTCTGCTGCACCGCTGTCCTCGCCCGCCGACTCCCCGTCACGTGAGCGGGGCCCCTCCCCTTCCTCACCCGGCTCCGCTGCAGATGCCGCCCTGCTATGGCCGCGCGACGGGCCGGCCGCTGCCTCCGTAAGCGGGGCGGCTGCTTCTGCGCTGGGCAGCTGCGCAGGCGAAGGGCCCTCGGCCTGCCTGCGCTGCTCGTCTGTCAGGCGCAGTGCGCTGTCAGCTGCGTCCACCATCCTCTGCAGCGTTTCTCGCTCCAGGCCAGCCCTCAACGCTGTCACGATGGCCGTCATTGCCGCGCTCTGCAATTGATACAAACTGCATCAGCGACAAGGAAGGGCAGCTAAACGTTCTTTGCACTGCATGCAACACAAAAGGCTTGCACATTCTACCAAAACCTGATAAGATTTCAGATTCAACAATAGGAAGGAGGCCTGACCTGAGCTGGTGTGGTGCCTGGAACAGGTGGAACAATGACTGGGGCAACTGTGAGGGGCGAACTGAGCATGGGCATATGCACAGGCGCAGAAGGCTTTGGCAGGGGCAGCGGGTGCAGCGAGTGCGGCTTGATCTCCTCGTCCGTCAGCTCCCTGAAGTCTACCCACTCGAAGCTCTCCTGTAACCACATGCATGCTCCATCAGCCCACATCCTGGCAGTTACATGCTTTGCATCTGCAAATAAAGACCCAGTAAGTTCCTTAAATCCTGCAGAAGGTGCTGTACTAGAGTCGGCGAGCTAGCTGGGAAGGAGCTGCACCTTGTCGGTGTCTGCATCATAGATGAGGCGATGCTTGGAGCGCAAGGCGGAGTACTCCCCGATCTTGGCCTCCCACCAGCCGCCCTGGTCGGGCCAGTAGCGCAGCACCAGCTTGCCCACCCAGTTCTGCCCCTGCCCGTGCAGCGCCGGCCCAAAGCGCCGCGTCGCCACCCTGCCACCCATCGGCTTCCTTCCCTGCCATGGCAGCCCACCCACTGCTGTCAAAACCCCTGGGCCAATGTTGAGTCATTCTAGGTGGCGCTGTGGTTGCATAGCCACTCACCCAGCTGAAGACATGGATTTGGAGCCGTCCAGAATTGATACATGCAATGGCAGCATGCCCTGAAAATCAGATCAGTCAGGGGATAAGCCGTACCGGCCGGCGCAGGACGGGGGGCGGCGTGGCCTCGGGTGAGTCATCGCCGTCGTCCACGTCCATGTCAGCGTCCTCGTCATCATCGTCGTGCACCAGCATGTCCCTATAGCTCACCCGCCGGTTGCTGCCCTCACCTGCGCCCCCGCCAGCCCGCACATTTTAAGCAACTCCGATGTTAGACGCTGATCAACACCTGGCTGAGAAAGCAAGACATGCATGGTGCAGAGACACTGTGCGCTGAAATCAGCGCAAGGCAGCACGCAGGCCAGGAGGGACTTTGGCCTGCATTGAGGGGGAGATGGGGAGGGCACGCACCTCCACGGGTGGTGACGGTGCGCTCCTGGGGACTTGAAGCGCGGGGAGCGGGGGTGTGGCGCGTTGGCGCGACGCCCGGCACAGGGATGGAGGCGATGGGGTGGCGCGGCTGGAAGGGCAAAATGGCATCGGCCGACGGCGCGCGGCCGGCGTTGATGTCGGCGATATACGCGCCTGTCGACAGGTAGTCTTCGAACTCGAACAGGCACCGCTCATAGTTCTGGCGCATGTTGAAAGACGCGCTCGTCTGGCCACGCAGGTCCACGCCCAGGCAGCGACACACCTCCTGCACGCCGCGCTAGGATTTGTTTGGAACACAACCGGCAAGCATAAGATCAGAACACACTCAGAATCAGGAAGCCACGGTGCCAGCCGTCTGTTCACGATCTGATTGGAATACTGGCCGCTGACGCGCCATCGGAGGATTTGGTGCGATGCACTCAGAGCCCACATCTCAGCGCAGCGGACTCCATAAAAAAAGTGCATGGACCATAAGAGAAGACTTGTGACCTGAGGAATCTCAGCAACATCACAGTGGGAACTTATGCGCACCTTCCACTGCTTGTTGGCGCTGACGATCTCATAGCCGCCCTTGTCCATGACGGACCAGAACACGCGGTAAAGGTCGAGCTCCTGGTGCGCGAAAATGGGCACCTTGAACTTGCCGTGCACGCCGCGCATCCAGTTGGTCAGCAGCGTCAAAAACCGCTCCCTGCCCAGCGGCTTCAGCATGTCCAGCACATCCTGCACCATATCTCAAGCCTCTCAAACATGAGCGATGTTTCTGTCAGCAGCCAATAAGCCCACACCCCTCTTGCAGGCACGATGCAGATGCACAACGCCTGGTTGGAGAGTTGGGTGCTGCGCAGAGTGACGCAGACTCGGCGATGTTGTAGCAAAGATGTAGTCCTGAGTGAGGGGTGGGCTCACAGAGGGCACAGATCCATGGTCGCCGGGGCGGTGCTGCACAGGCATGTACAGGGGCGGGCCCGAGTCGCCGGACTCTGCGGGGGAGGCCGTGGCCGCCGCCGAGGCGCGCCTGGGCGTGGCAGCCGCTCGTGCGCGCTCCTCCCTCTCCGCAAGGGCCTTCTCCATTGCGGCCTTCTCCTGCGCTGCCCTCTCCAGTGCCAACTTCTCAGCCTCCGCCCTCTCCTCAGCCTCCCTGCAAGCCAGATCCTCTCAGGACACATTTCATTTTTTACGCGCCTGCCCATGTCAAAGACCGGGTGCATTTTGCAACACCTCGCAGATTGCATCCTTCCACTCTAACTGCTCTATGCACCTCCTCTAGTACCAAGGACACTTGCTGACACACGCCAATCTCACAAAGACAGAAAGATGCTGTGAATGGCAGCACGGGGAGGCACAGCTGTGGTTGCTATCTCATCAGCATTGTATCAAAGCCAGGCAAAACATGGGAACAAGAGCAGATGGGAGGGTGGCGTGCCTGCGCAGGGCGATGGCCTGCGCTCGGAGTGCTCGTGCTTCGGCGTCCTGCTCGCGCTGCCGCTCCTCCTCTGTGCGCTCAAAGTCTGGGTCCATCTCCAGCTCCCATGGGTTCACGCACTCCAGCTGGCCTGCAGCATGCATGAAACACTTTTCACTCCCATGAAAACGGTGGGCCCATGAAATTTCATGGTCTTTCCATGGCGTCACACTATGACATCTGCTTCTCTCCAAATCAGAATTTCCAAATATCCATTAATATTTGATAAGTTCAGATATTAGTGACATCTGATCATCACAAAAAATTTCCAATATCCCGGTTTAAAATTTCCAAAGATATTTGCTTCTGAATCAGGGAGGCTGGCATGTTTGAGCAATTGATTGAAATCCGTTTTCCGTTTTCCTGCGAAGGCAGAGTGTGAACCTGCGTAGCCGCCGCTTTTGCCATCCCAAGCAACCTCAACGGCTTCCCAGGGGTCGTACGCCGCCCACTGGCCCTCCGGCGCCTCCAGCTCCGGCTGCTGCTGGAACACCTCCGACACCACTCCCCTATAGTAGACGCCCCCTGCACGCCACTTGCTTCTGTCAGGCCCATCGCAAGCAAGCTTCTCCACCCTGGTAGGTTTGTCAATCGATCAGGTTGTCACAAGTGGATGCGTGTCAGACACAGAGCAGCCTGCTGCAGGCAGCACACCTTGCTTGGAGCCTGCCCTTCCCCCAAAGTACATGCGGAACCTGTCACCCGGGCTCCACATGCGGTGCATGCCCTTGTCAAACAGATCCGCCTTCACCATATAGTCCGGCAGCGCCTGCAACACAGACACCTCATTCTGCTCACCAAAGTGCGCAAGAGCTTCGACTCCAACATGCTGACGCCTGCGGCCTCAAGCGGAATGCATCCGTGTGCACAATCTATACTGCAACAAGGAGTGAATCTTCAAGGGCCATAAAAAGATGCTTGGAGGCAGCCTTGGACGCAAGAAGGAACGGCGCGCACATTGTCGGTGCGCAGGGGCACAGCGATGGGTTGGACGGGGGACTGGTGGCGGGGGCCCCTGCTGGAGGGCTGCAGCAGGATCCAGGTGCAGGGCCAGGCAGCGCCGCCAGCCAGCAGCTCCTCCTCGCTGAACCCATCCAGCAGCGGCCCTGCAGCGCTCCCATCCAGCATCGTCCTGCAAGCACACCCGCCATGCTCAGCCCGACTCCACCGCCAAGCTCAACGACTTTGCCGGCAAGAAGTGGTTTAAAGCCTAGAAGGCTGTGAATTTGTCCTGAATAAATGTCAAGCATGAGATAGACACTGATCACAGGTCTCCAATATGAAGGGAGAGGACATACCTGCGATAGGCGATGCCGACCACTTGGTAGCGCTCAATGGGCCGCAGGGAGTCCACAGAGGATGTCAGGGCCTCCCACTGGGCCTTGACCTCGTCCTTGATGTCCTCCGGGAGGGGCAGCTCCAGCTGCTGGGGCACCTGCACCGCCTTGGGCTCCTCGCCCTCCTCTCCCTCCTCTGCTGCCTCCTCCTCATCTGCGCAGATAAGCACTCGATCACCTTCTTGCCCAAAGATAAGTATTGTGAAGGAGCCAGCCAGGCTGCAACTAAACAGCACAAATCAATAGGTGTGGGGGGGTTGTGGCATCCTGACCTTGCGTGTCTGGAGCTGGGGAGGACTCTGCCGTGGGTGGCGGGGGATCCTCCTTGCCGGGGGAGGGCGGGGGAGGGGGGTCCAAGGGGGCCAGGCCCAGGGTCTGCATGTATTTCTTGAGGTGGAACTGCAGCCCTGTGCGCAGCAGCACCACCTGGTCGCCGTGCTCGGGGAAGTACAGCTGGCAGTGCTCCTCCGCCGCTATGCGCATGAAGGCTGGCCGCGAAAACGCATTGCGGTCCCGGCCTTGGTGCACCTGGCACGCGAACAAACGACAGTCATCACCCATTCATAGCTGGTATTGGGAGCCTTTAAAAGTGCTCATTCGCAAGCAATTCTATGCAAGTCGCACATGTGCTTGCAGGTGTGCACGCCATACCATAGCACCTGTCAGAAAGGTGATGAGTAATCTCACGACAATGATAGCTACTTGATAAGTTTCAGAGATGGGAAAGTCACCTGCAGGGTTGCAGTGAGGAGGAGGGCGTGCTTCCAGTCGACGCAGTAGGAGGCGGCGCGCTGCCAGTTGGTCTGCCAGTGCTTGTACCAGGCCTTGCCCATGGCGGCCGCCGCTGTCAGAAGCGCCTCCACCTTGAGCAGCGCCTTGGCCATCTCGCTCGGCGTCCGCGCATAGCTCATCGCATCATACACCCCCAGCAGCCGCTGCACCTGATCCTCCTCCTGCGCCCAGCCACTCCACTTAGTTCAGCCTTATGTGTTGCATGCTAAACACAGAGGATTGGACAGAGTAAAACAACAGAGCGCACACTGACATCTGTCAGGTTTGCTGCATGCACCTGGGACTAGGCGATGGGGTTGCAAGGATGGTGTTGCAAGGAGGTGAGAGGAGGAGAGGGATATTGGACGCACCGCAAACCAGAAGGGGACGCGCATGAGCATAGCGTCGACGGCGGCTTGCATGCGCAGCTCAAAGGCTGCCTGCAGGGAGGCGTTGGGCCAGCTACCCTCGCCGCGCAGCTGCGGCGCCACCATCCCCCTGTACCCGTCCCAGCGCCGCGCCTCCAGCTCTGCAGCCGTCAGCACCGCAGCCGCGCCCTCCTCGCCTGCGTGACAACTCATATATGCTCATTTGACACCATGTAATTAGAATATTCTCAGGATATGCAGGCGCGCAGGATAAGGAGAAAGAGCAATGCAGGCATCAAGGCACAGCGAGCGGCAGGAGATGGGAGAAGGGGCTGCCGCGCGAGTGCACGTCATGCAACAACAATGCGATGATCCCCCGGCCCAGGAGCACTGTATGCGGAGGATTGCATGCGCGAGGCAGGTGAGTAGCGGGAGGAGCAGGGGTATACCTGCGGGGGCGGCGATGTTCTGGTTGTGGGATGGTGCGCCGGCCTTGCGCGGCAGGGGCGCCTGCGCGAGCGCGTTGAGCAGCGGTGACTCGCGCTCGATGGCGCCCTTGCGCAGCCACTCCAACAGCTCCACCACCTTGTCGCCTGCTCACCCGCGTCTTTCTTTCACTTAAACCCCCATCATGTCAGGTGGTCACAGCAGGATTCTACCTGAGCTATCTACCTGAGCTAGTGGTACAGATGTGCAAGTAACACTGCAGAGGAAAGCAGAGCAGAGCAGTGCAGGAGCAAGAGGATTTGATCCAACGGAATAATGGTATATTTGAAGGGGAAGCAGGAGGGTCATGTTAGGCAGCCGCACCTTCATACCAGCCCCAGAGGCTGCTGTCAGGCTCCTCGACATACACACGCCATGCGGAGGCGCGGCCGCCCAGGGCCCAGTAGCGGCGCCTGTGCAAATCCGCGCCGAGCGGCCGGCGCACGCCAACGCGGCACACCTCCATCCACCGCTCCCACTCCTCCGCCGACCCGGCCGCGCTCGCCGCAGCCGCCGCCTTCTTGGACGGCCCCGCTGCCGGCACCGGCGGCGCCGCAGCGCTCTTGGCCGCCTCATCCTCCTCCTTTGTACCCTCCTTAGCGTCCCCATCCTCTTTCTGCAAATGCCGTAACCACCACCGCTTTGTCACTTAGTCGTTGATAGCCTAACAATGCTTAGATACACCGTCATGCCTATTGACCAGGTCAACCCCCTGAGGACAATGCAGTGTTGGCACGCACCTTGCGCTTCACGGGTGCGGGCATGGCATCGAGGCGCGCTGTGATGTAGTCGCGCACAGCATCGGCGCTCAGGGCCAGGGCGGACAGGCCGCGCAGGATGGCGATGCGCTCAAGCACACTCAGGTCATCATACTCTGCATACGCCAGGTGCACTGCAGCTTCCTGGTGCAGTCACAACACCACAAACTCACACCTCTCAGGGCCGCCAAGCATGCACAGAGGACGCTTCAGTTTCTCTTGCACCAAATGGGACCATTGTGACACAGACTGACTCGAGCGAGACTGCAACTGGCGACATAAGAAGTTCATCTATCATGATAATTTATCAACAAAATAGCCCACCCGCGCATCGTCGTCCACAGCAAAGGGCGGTGCATCAAGGACGGCCTTGCTAACGCGGCCGATCCAGGTGGTGGCGAGCGCGTCGGCGGCCGCCAGCTTGACGGTGCGGGGGGCTTCGGCCCCATCCGCGCTCAGGCCCTTGCCCTCGGCGCCGCGCAACAGCGCGCAGTGCACCTCCCGCAGCACCAGCCCAGACGCCAAGCCAGCATCGTCTGTGGGAGGAATATACGCCACGCCCTGCTCACACCATTCCAGCAATGTCAGCGCCTGTCGTCCATGCCTCTGCATGCACTTGTCTGTGCTGGCCACGGCAGGAAGTGTTTCTTGAGTGACTCACCCCAGTGGGTGCGGCCGAGCCGGGTGTTTTCTTGTCCTTGTGCTTCCCTGCACTCATCTTGATGCGCAGCTTGATGGGCGTCGCCATTGGCGTCTCCGCCTCCTGCTTCACAGACACATGGTCAGGGAGAAGCTAGAAAGTTCTCTGGCATAAGATGCTAAATGACATTCAGAGTGTCAGGTGTGTGCACGCCAAACGCACCTCTGCCTCATCTTCGCGGTTGCGCTTTGACTTCCTGGTGGCTTCTGTGGCTGCCTCGCCATCTTCCCCTGCTTTAACAGATCCTGGCTCCTCAAACCCGGGCACAGCAGGAACGCCTGCCTTGGTGGGGCCCGGGCACACGGCCGCCTCCAGCCGCCACAGAGGCAGGTATGGCGTCTGCAGAACAGTCGCACAAAGCGCTCAGGGAGCGGCAAGCAGGATGGACTTCCGTACTCTCTACAACTGCCTGTAAAGTGGCAAGACATCAGGCAATGGAACAGCAAAGAGGGGCAAAGTGAACCACTTGCAGGACGGGTGCCAGGGTCTGCAGCAGCTCCCAAACAGCGAGCAGGTCAGGCAGCAGCTGCTGCGGAAGCCGGAAGCTCCGCGTCGGCTCCGGAGGCGCCCCGCGCTCGGCGTCGGCCGCGCGCTCACGCTTGGACCGACTGCGCTGCTCTGCCGCCGCCTCCACCGCGGCCGCCTCTCGCGCGGCCGCCAGCTTGCCCTTCCGGCCCAAAGGGGTGCCCCCGTTTTCCACCCCCTTGTGGCAACACATAATGCTCAGCACAGCAACTCTCCAGGGACGCTGAGAAAGACCACGGTGACTTGCAGGACGTTGTAAACAAATTGCCTGCCAAGGAACCCATGGCCAGGTGCTCACCAGCCCATCAGCGCCCGAGCTTTTCCTCTTGCGTCGTCGCTTCTTCTTCCTGCGGACGATGGCCCCATCATCCTCCTCAGAGTCCTCCAGCTCCACATCAAGCTCTTCATCGATGCCCTCATCCCCATTCTCCACCGGCTGTCCTGGGCCGAGAGCCAAGTTGTCGCCAGACCGCTTCTTGCCGGCACCCTCTGCCTTGCGCTTGCGTCCTTTGCCCGCCCCTTGCCCGGCAGCTGCCGATGGCACATCATCCGCCTGCAGGCATGCGAGAAGCAGTGGTGTCTCTGAATCCTGGGCAGCCTTTTCTGGAGCACAGCAGTGTAGCAGCGCAAGAAGCATGCTTCAGGAAGGTGTACCTGTGTCCAGGTGGAGACCTGCTCCTCAGCGAACGAGATGTCAGCGTCATCGTCGTCCAGGCCCAGCTCGGCTGCTGCTGCGGTGGCGGCAGTCCGGGGCATCAGCTTGGCATTGCGCTCCAGCATCTGCAGCGCCACCGCGCACATCTCTACCTTCTGCTGCGCTGAGGTGTATGTGCTCGCGTAGGCAGGCGAGGGCGTGTGGAGCCTGTACCTGTTGCACGCACCAGACACTCGTCAGCTGGCACCGCCCTGGAAAGCTCGTATGCAGTGGACCACGGCAATGGCCAAGAGAGAGCCCAAAGACCCAGGGAAAGCCGAATTTACCAGCTGCTCCCCGTCACTATCCACACAGAGAGAGGATCGCTGCGGTCAATGGTCCAGTCGAGGACAGGCCCAGTCCTCACATGAACCTTCTCCCTCTTGCTGCCTGCGGACAAGGGCACCGTCTCAGACTTTGCATCGCATCAAAGAATTTGCGCAGGGTTGCGTGCATCAAAGCCGGCAAGGAGCCTGAGAGCATACCAGGCTTGACTTTGTCCGCAGGGATCACTTCTCCTTGCGCGATGATCTCCTCTGTCATGCCTTCCACATCCTCCAAGGGAACCAAGTGGCCCATATCACTGCTTCTGCAAAGCTGGAACAAGTCGAGGTGGCGCACTGGAAATTCAGTCCCCTCTGTCCAAACACAAGCAGAATTTAGGCCATCTTGGCTTTGGCATCGACTGTTCAATCAAGCAGCCAGCCTGCCTCTTAGCCAGAAACACCCCTTCCTGCACAGAGTCCACCGTAAACCCCAAAAAATAACTCATCTGATGTATGTCATGCCCTGGAATATTGAAATGTTGTAAAGCTCATTTTGATAACATGCATCGCAAGATCAAGCGAGAAAGAAATTTCGAACAGGTGAACAACAGCTGTCTCTGATGCAATCGCTTTATGCACTGAAAAATAGAAAGAGGCAAATCATCAGATCAGAAACATGAGGCACCCAGAAATTGAAATCACTGCTTTTACCTTCCTCGTACGACAGCTCGGGAGGCACAGCTGTTTCGGAACTCCAGGTGATGGCACCATTCTTGGCCGATTTCGCAGCAGAGGGCGGTGTTTGCTGACTGAATTCTTCCGTAAATTCCAGGCTGAGTCCTGCCTCTGTCCACTTTTTATGGAAGGTGCTCTGAACTTCGGAGCAGATATCGCGAGTTACGGTGTCGGCCTCGCTGTCGTTGTAAGTGAAGCAGTTCTGAAAAACAAGATTGACGTCGCGAAGCACTTCTGAAGGCTTCTTGTAAACATCTCCTCCTTGTGACATCCGGCTCATAATCGTCCCGAAGTCCATTGGCTGTGTGACCTTGTCGTTATAGTCGTCGAGCCCCAAGGCCACAGCATCAACAGGCTCGTTAAACAACAGCTTTGAGGTCTTCAGCCGCATTATTTGATTGAGCACCTTTCTGGCCTGAACGACGCCCTCCATCGGGTCACTGTAGTCAGTAGGAGCCATTGCGTGCAGCCCTGATGGGCCAGATGCGATGCAAGATGTTGGAATGTGGAATGTGAATTTTCTCTCTCAAGGGCTGCGAAGTGGGAACTCCGATTTAGACAGAGCACATGCCTCTGCATGGCGAAGAATGTACCCAGTTTTTTCTTCCTCTTCCTCAAGCCTGAGTTGTCGACAATACTTACACATCATCCAAGTCATCCTCCCTCTGGATGGCAGCTGACCATCACCATTCATTTAACATCAAGCCAAAATTCTAAAATTGCCACTCAAAACAAGCGCTGGCCGCTCGGCAAGTTCCAACAGGCAGATTGCATCCCGAGACTCACCGAATCATACCCCTGAGTTTCCACAGATTGCGCAGATATCGCAAGTGGCCATGCATGCAAGGTTGCGGCGGAGCTTCACTCAGGAACCAACACCCATGTGTGCACACAGCCAGCTAAAACCGGCATCATTCTTTGGGGTATTGGTCCTCACTGATCCCCAGGCGTCTCTCCGGGTCATCTCGCTGTGTGAGAAATTTTTCAGTAAAACTTTGCGCCGCGCCTGGCCTGTGTAGAGAATCTCCAAGACCAACAATTTATAAGGAGGCACAGACGAGCTGATCATGCACCCATTGCCGCAATGGCGGCCACAGTGTGTGGGCCGAAGAAAACAAGAACTCTGCACACCAGCACATGGCAGCAGTTACGTGCGCACCATGACATTTGGTGGGTGCATTATTGCAATGATGAGTGTCGCGCTGTAGCTCATGCACCATACTTGTGTGCTCGGCCCAGCTTGTAAGCTATCTCTGGCATTAGCCGCTCCAGCAGGATGCCCCCACCGGCCCCCTGCTTGCACTGCTCAGCTGAGAATGCTGTGCTGCTGTCCTGCCTGCAGGACATCAAATAGACGCCATTAGTGACAGGACCAAAGAATGCCCCGTCGGCACAGCTGATCTTCTGAGGCAAACTACAAAGTGCACAGGCGTCAGGCCTCACCTGACGACCCCCTTAAGCCTCTGTGCGAACATCACAGATGCATCATGCCTGATGCGCACTGTTTCCAGCCCAGCAAATTCAAAACTCTGCCTTGGTCGCTGCACACCTATCCCTGAGGAGCTCCTGTTTTTCTGGAAAGGACTGTATTGCACATCATGTTCCTGCATAACACCACTGCAGCATTGACTAATTCTTCCACTGATAGACAAAGTAATGAGCAGTGCTTTTTAGAACAAGAGTCTACTGGGCAGCATTGCAAAATTTTGATATTTTCACAGTGTGGTCTTACCACGGACATGAGCACAACAAACATGAGCATGTCTACGAGGTCGGGAATATCATCAAATTCCTTGCAGACAGCATCCACCCAGGAGAGTGGTTTGTGCGTGCTCCTTTCTGCTGCAATGCCTGACACCTCTGCCTGAGATTTGCCGGACATCCCTCTCCCTGCTGTTTGTGTCAGATGAACCAGGAGCAGGTCTAGCTCGTCATCGTCTTCTCTGAGAGCGTCCATGTTAGAACCTATAGATGCAGCTGATGATAGACATTGTCGAAGCCCTGCACGCACAAGCTTTTGAGGAAAGAAGAGCACACGACACAAAATGTGCAGCTTGCAAGAGGCACAGACAAGATCCTTCACAGATTATTGCAGGTCAACAGCTTGTTATTTCGCCCGCACCTAGGTCATGCATGCACGCCATTGCAAATTGCCTGGGAGGTGGCAGCAGAGATGGCTGCTGATCCAATTGAGCATTAAACACTTCTCTCAAGCTTCTGCAAGAAGAGCAGCCGGCCTTCTCTGCAATCTGCAGAGCTTCCTCGGAATCACTGATGACTCCAGCGCCCATGCCTTTGAACCTGCACAGCCTGACGCTGGTGGAAAGCAGCGCAGTGACATTGCTCATGGCTAAAACATTGTCAAGGTGATGGTGTATGAGAATTACCTATCGGGAAATGACGGCCATTCCCCGTTTGGCTGCCCAGCATCGCTTGTCTCGCGAGTGTACTCCTGCAAAATGTACAAGTCCCACGTTGCACAATGATATCAACTGGCATCCAACAATTTCTGGCATTGCTGACAGTTCACACCATCCTTCTACCTTGTGGATGCCGAGCAGCTGTGCGAATGCACTGAGCTCCACGAGGTTTCCAGTGTCTGCGCGCAGTGCCAAGTGCCCAGTTCTGCCGTCCCTTGCCACAGCATCAAGATGCGGGCGCTGCCCTTTTGGATCTGCATCTCCTTCTTGGAGGTCCAGATAAATCATGAGGCACTTTGGTGGGGGTTCTTGCAAAGCTGCTGCCTTCCAGGCTGCAGAGCACACAGTACTTTTCAACGTGGTTAGCTTCCTGCCTCATTAACATCGTACATTGTGTCCAGTATGTCATAGAATGTGTAGAGGTCCAAATTTGATGAAATTGAAGGAAGTCCTGGGACCTGGTCTTGCACTGCTGGTCTCTTGATCCAATTCTTGGCAGTCCAAGCAATCGCACAACACCCTACGTGGATATGATCTTGGCATGTTTAACGGCCTAAATGACGTTTGCAATATTGAATCCTGCAATCAGGACGGTACTGTAGGCATTTCAGCCCAGCCCAATGTGACAAACGTCAGTGGTTCAGAGTTTCGATTTGCCCTCATTTGTTGGCAGAGCGTCCGCTGTGTGAAGAAATATTATTCTCACACCCAATGAATGAAGAGGACTTCTTTCAACAATGAATGGAGAGACTTTTCGATCCCTGGATGCAACTGCCTTGCATGGGGAAGCTGAGCTCTCTAAAGTTTCGACCCCTGAGGCAAGGGGGTTTGTTCGCCGACCTTTGGGCCAATGGAACACTTCCGCAGACATTCCCACGTATTCGCCCTGTCCGCATTGCGCGAAAGCACGATACTCAGCAATCGTGTTCTATGCTATTGTTAACCTTGGGGGAATGAAAGCAAGATAGTCACCCACCAAAGGATTTGTCTGCAATACTGGTGCCACTATAGGGTTGAATTGAGGCTAGTGGGGTTATCGGTCTAGCTGACAAGGTTCTTTGTGTTCCATCTTGATAGAATTTGTGTTCAGATAGTACAGATTGAAGCGGATCTGGGCTTAAAGCGTCTCACTCACACAGACCGCAGCCCCAGTCCCCTCGGTTGCATGAGCAATTAGGGTGGGATTTAATTGAAGACATCCTCATCGCATGCCTCATCATCCTGTATTAGAGCTGCAAGAAGCCCCCGCAGAGTGTCCAAGATCGGCGTCCTGCGCGGCAGTGCTATCAACCGGTGTGCTTCCTCCGACAGACTATCGTGAGACCGCTGGGGGACAGACGACAAATGTATTCTTGGATAGGGATAAAGTTACATCCCAAGACAGTGTCTGCCACATATGGAAATTGTATGGAGAGTGACAGGCTGGGAGAGTCTGAACAGCTCTGGCAAGACAGGACATCTTGATATATACAGAGGAAATAACCCCTACTTCGCCAGCAATGCCAGGGATAGCTCCCCGAGCGATAGGCCAATTTATAAAAAATCCGAGAGATTTTTTCTGTAGAGGCCCAGATGAACGAGGCAAGAGTCCTAGGGATGTGCAAGGGGTGAAAACAGCTAGAGCTGACTCAGAGCACCGGAGGCCTTAGCCTAAATCGAGGCAGCATAGTGAGTCGAACAGGCCACTGCACCTCCTTATGCGCTGCTGACACCTAATGCAAAATGATGCAGGCATTGGCACATCAGCTGACGAGCTTCAGGCGCATCTTGCATTTGCGCGGCGGTGGACTCTCCTTCCGACAGGGCCGAGCATTAGGTGCGGCAAATTCTGACCCCCTGACACGTGATTTTTGCCAGTGTTGTGAATCCGTATTTAAGCGGTAAAGATCTTGATATCTTCTTGAATGCTCAGGTGGCCACACAACCTTCTGGTATCTTCTTGCTGCCCCAAAGGCCTGCGCAGTTCAGTGGCATGGTGAGAATCATTCCAAGCTGACGCCACAAATATCTAATGCGTTCTGCTTAGATGGCATTACATGCAGCAATATCTTACAGGCTGGTATCCCAGAGTACTGAACTTAGGTGATCAGTGCGTGGCCGTGGTAAGGACATGCTTGTGTCTGTTCTGTTGCAGGAGCCTGTCAGACTTTCGGCTGCAGAGGAAGATTGGGGGTGGACAGAATTCCACGGTGTACCAAGCTGTGCACTGCTCCTCAAAGAATGCAGTTGCATTAAAAGTGTACACCAAATGCACATTGACTGCAGTGACTCGCAGACAGGTGCAACGTGAGATTGAAATCCAGGGGCGCCTTCATCACGACCATATTGCAAAGCTGGTGAGGCAAATTTTTACTGAAATCATCTGCACAGCGACACTTTGTGTTATGTTGTGAGTCTGAAGGAGCTGCCTCTTCACATGTCTTCACAGAGGAAGGCTGACATTTTTGTTTACTGCAGTACGGAGCCTTTGAGGATGAGCAGAGCTTGGTGCTGATCTTAGAATTTGCCGCCAGGGTGAGGGCCGCCATCCCCTTCGCATGTTCAGCATCTCCTGTGTGCAACTTGCACATGCTCTTCTGACCTGATGTACGAGAAATAAGCTTCAATATCTTACAGGGCGACCTGCTACGCCACATCAGCCGCTCTGGTCCTTTGACAGGCGCATGGTTAGTCGACAGTGTCTTGCGGCCGACTCTGCTGGCTCTGGAATACCTGCACCAACAGGTCTGCCTTTGTGAGCACGTTTTCGTGCATTGGAAGTGCAGTGGCTTAAAGATGGTGGCTGTTGGAACGTTATCTTAAAGGTGCACTGAAGACTCTGGCAACATCCGTGCAGGGCATCGTCTTCAGGGATCTCAAACCAGAGAATCTGCTGGTGGTGTCTGGCGCCGTCAAACTGGCAGACTTTGGCACAGCAATCGATGTCCGCCTCGAGAGGCCCCTGTCTCGCCTGGTGCGGCTGCTCTGCTATCCTCACACTCCCCAGAACGGAAGCCACTTGGTCCACATTTGACCTTACAGCCTTTTGACAGGAGAGTAAGAGCGTTCTGTGGGGTGCAGGGGACCCTGAACTACATGGCGCCAGAGGTGCTGAGATGCACAGACAGGGAGTGCCCTGACCTCACCTATGGGATGTCCGCTGATGTCTGGGCGCTGGGAGCTATGCTCTACGAGCTCCTGCTCGGCAGAACTCCCTTCCATCACTCCGACGTCCTCGTCACCGTACAGGTTGGCCCTCCCGAGCTTCCCTACATGCCATGTTGCATTGTAATGAAGGCCAGAGGGATGACAAGATGGTGTTGGAAATCCTGAACCTCATAAGCACCTGATACAAATGGGTTGTTGTTGACCCTTGTTGCGCGCATGCACCACAGAGAATTGTGGAACGCGAGGTGGAGATGGCAGGGAGCTCTGTGTCGGCAGCAGCGCAGGATTTCATCCTGCAGTGTCTGCGCAAGGAACCCCACCAGCGGCCCAGCACCACAGACCTGCTGCGGCACCCTTGGATGGAGGTGCGCATGCATGGATGCTTTCCCTGTGAATTCATGCGTTACGGTTTTCAATGCATGCGCTGCTTAGTCAAGACGGGCCTTCAAGCCAATAACTGAGGCGTGTTGGGTGCGTACTGTGTAGGCTGCAGAGGATGATCAAGTCGGGGCATGCAGCTCCTCGTCAGCAGTGCAATCTTCAGCTGCCCTCCCTTCAGCTTCTGGCATGCCCGCTGCCCAAGAACTTACACTTCCAGAGGCTCCTGATAGGTGAGCTTTTGATACATATATTGAATTTGAGCGGCAGAATGACAAAGCGGTGTTCCTTTTGGCACTCACACCTCTTGGAAGAGACCAGTTGCAGTGAGTTATGCTGTGCATCAAAGCTGACTTTTGCACCGTTTGTAGGAATAGGCGGAAGCGCGCAAGCAAGCTCCAGGCCTCACCGTCATTGCGGCTTGGCCGACCATCGCGCGCTCTGCCAGCAGCAAATCAGCACGAGCATGGTTTTGGCAGGACGAGAAGCATGGAGCACCTGCCTGCGTAGATGCCTTCCTGTATGATGAGGATGATTGAAGAGGACTGCCACTTGCGGCTCTACGGCATTATTCTTGCAAAAGTGTGCAAATATTACGTCTTTCCTTGGTGTAACTTTATAAAGGACTTGCAACCCGATTGGGGAGTGCTGGTACATGTACATGCTCGAGAACTATAGAAGACCATGCATGCACTGCAGGCATATGTCATCATGCAAGCAATTGTGCATGTGCATGCATGCGCAATGCGGTGCCTCCGACAGTTTTACCCAGACCAGTCAGTTCCACACTGCACATACATATTGTACACATGTACATACACACACCAGCAGGGAGCCAAGGCAGGGGCTTTTGATAAAGACCGCGTGAACAGCTGCAGCACACTGGACCCGCCTCTCACACGGGCCCTGTTCTCTTCAACTGACTTTCCGAAAAATTCCACCTACAAAAAGAACTTAATGGTACATCATTATTGCAACTGCTGTCGCAACAAGCATGAGGGCCGAGCCTGAGTTCTTCAAGGTCAAAGCTGACGCTTGCAGGTGCAAGTCTTGCAGTCAAGGCTTGCAAGTCTGTCACTCGCACAAGCGGCCTAGTGGGCCAGCTAAAGCATCTCCTGCGACTTGCGCACGACGCGCGCCACCCGTCGCTTGAAGCCTTCCCTGTCCTCTCGCCACTGCTTAGCCGCATCGATGTTGGCGGGTGACTCATCGTTGGGAGAAGACAGCATGGAGATGATGGAGATCATGATTGTCTCCACCTGAACAGCCACGCCAGCACTTTTGAAAGAGCCAGCAAGGCAAGATCCCAATAGCAAACACAAAACACAGGCCCTGCAGCTCTTCCACAGCTCTCATTTGTCAAATCAGGGTCTGGAAACAGGATTGGCCATGCACGGGTTGGCTTGGGGGAGTAGAGCCTCACTGTGTGCACAGGCGACCAACGCTCTGAGGCACGCTCATATCCATGCGGATCATCGCCCGGGTTGTGCAGAATGGAAATGCACACTCGCCCGTCTGGATACACTGTTCCCCGCAGGCCCACCAAATTCAGGACAGATACTGTGACTACTCCTCCTGCAGCTGCTTCCTGTAACTGACGCACTTGTAACAGCCGAGAACAATAGGCAATTTAGGGTGCCCCACCGTTTGGATGCCACATCTCTGACGTGAATCTGCAGGTGGGAGGTGACTGCGGATAGTCCTGAGGAAAGCTCAACGTGGCATTGAAGAAGCCTCCCTCACTGTGCTCGAGCACTTACAGATGCTCAGCAGCAATTCGACAGATTGATGTTCCGGGCATAATTCAATGCATCCACGCACTGTTCTAGGCAAGCTGGAGGAGGCTCACTAGAGTGTGTCAGGTGGGCCCATGATGGTGATTTGCCACTCGAACAAGTTACTATCGTCTACCAGGCCCGCGGAGAATCCATCCACTGGTCTTTTTGTGAGTTCTGCACATGTCACACATGCATCCTCGATCCCTGCCACACTGAGCCCAAGGCAGTTTCTGGAAGGTGTGCTTTTCAGAACAACGACCAAACTTCTTGCCAGTGGTATCATGGATGGAATGAGGTCTTTGTGGTCCGCAAGCAGCTTTTTGGTAAAGAACAGGCAGGCTCTGTCACCAGCCAGAATGATTGGGAACAGCAATACAGCTTCAACGCGTAAAGAACTTTCGGCTCACCCTTCAATTGCTTGTTCAATAGCAGTGAAGCTTGATCCATTCTTCTCTACACGCAATAATTTCCAATCGCTCAAAGCCTTCTAAGGAGCAGGTATTGACGTTTCTGACCCCAAGAATAGATGTATCCTTATGGCCTTAACGTGCTCTAACCCCGTTGCGAAAGTTATTAGCCTCTAATGTTGTATAAACACTCATGTCAATACCAGTGGGCAATTCTGTGCGATAATAAGCCTGCGGAGTCCGGACTCTGCATTGACACTCTTTGCGGCAGTGCCATGCCAGCGCGTCGTGGTTCACCCTAAAAATGGGGTGCATGCAGCGGGTAATCTGCTCTGTCAAAGTTCTAAATTAGAGGCTTTCCAGGTAGAAATCACTGGAAGTGATCAGCAATGATGCTCTTCTGCAGACAACAAATCCCAAAGAGCATGCAGGCCGGTGCCAGTCTACCATAGAATAATGGCATAAATGCACATGATCCGGTAAGTCATCATGACGTCATTCGACTGTGCATGCACTGCAGCTGCAGGTCACGACCGCCGCTGCAGCAGCGGTCGCAGTGGCTGCCACTGGCAGCTGGGGCCATGTTTGTACCACATATATGTAGACTGCAAGTTCTTTCCGTCTCCAGGAGGAACTCCGTCATATTTTCGAACTGATGACAGTGCTGGTTACAAACAGTTGAACTGCGCAGTCTCCAGACATGTCACATGAAAGTTGTCATGTGATGAACGGTCTCTCAAAAGAAACACCACAAGCCTTGGGTTCAATCCAGTTCTGTGACAAACAATTTATTTAATCGCCCGGGATGCAGACAAAATAGAGCATTTCACAACCTACTACAGCCCTTTGCAGTCTCTCGGGAAAGGCTTCGCAAGTGCGCAACGTATAGCACGGCCTACTGCTAGCAAACACGTCCTCACTCGCCCACGGTCATGCCGAAGCCAAATTTGTAGTCCTTCTTCCAGTGGTCGATCTCTGCTGACAGGATGAAGTTGACGCCGACGTTGACCCTCTCCTCCAGGTAGGCCGCCACCTTGCCGTCGGTGTCGATGCGGCCGCGCAACCGGCACTGCCGCAGAATGTAGTCGTACCCGAACGCCGCCGTGGCTTCCCGCGAGTTCCAGTTCCACAAGAATTCCGTCGCTAGCGACACCTGCAGCCGCACATTGTCACCTCAGCACTCTCCAAGATCTCCCCCAGCGCAGAAAACAGGCAAATTGAACTGAATTCACCGGCCACTCCAGAGTGCCAGACTCCGGGGCTGGCATTCATGGTCTGCGAAAATGTCATCCACGACAAACCCAGAAGCTTCAGCATTCAGCATAGTCTCAGACCAGGACAGGCAGCATGGTGGAGAGGCAGGGCGTGGCACCTTCTCGCTGATGCGGCGGAGGTACGTCAGGGAGACGAGGCCGGTGGTGGCCAGCTGCGCGGTGGCGACGTGCGCATCGTTGGCGTAGCGCGCGGCAAAACCGGCGCCGGACTTGCGCTGCTGGCCCAGCCAGAATGCCTCCCCGCCCAGCGCCAGGTGCGGCGTCACGCTCTGCAGGTAGTTCACGCCCACAAACTGGCTGTTGCCCAGCTTCACCTGCCCATTCCAGTCCGAGCCCTGCGCTAGCACCTTCTCCCCGTGAGCACACATCCGCAGCACGAACGCGGCAGCCATTCTTGGATGTAGATGCAAGAACGGATTCCTCTACGATCTCTAGGAGCAGCACACAGGAACAGGGTAATCTATTTCACAGCCTGATTTCAAGATCGCGAGCGGCTCCAGGAGGGCAGTTTTCTTAGTCTGAGGCTTACACAGGTGCATGTATCGCAATGATTTGCGGGAGGGCCCACCTTGACATCGACATCCACCATTCCCTGGGACACGCCCGCCTCTGGAGCCAGGTTCATCTGCAGCTTGAAGCCGAGCCACTCGTTCAGATCGTACCTGCACAGGAAGTCAGTGTCACGTCACATGCCTGGGAGCCACTTCTAAGAGATAGCGACATGCAAGTGGATCCGATGGTTCTGCACAGCAATCACAAGGTTGATGAGGTGCTCACTTGACCCTGCCGCTCATCCTTCCATCCGTCATGACGCGGCCAATCATCATGTTGCCCTGCCAAGGACGCTTCTCTTTTCAGAATAGCTCTCCAAAACAAATGGGAACTCAACAGCAATACATAGCAGCCTATTGATCGCTGAGCATAGGGATGGGCAACTTCCATGGAGCAGCAGCATACCTTGTTGCTGACCAAGTTCGCTCCAAACTCATAGGTACCCATTGGCATCTTAAGAGGTTGATTGTTCTGGGTAGGAACATCTATGTTGCCCATGAAGAGGCTGCAGCACATGAATGGAAGTCAACATACTGTGCCATATAGATTAAAAGTTTTGAAATCACCCGTTTGACATCCATCAAGTGATACAAGGGTACCCAACTCACCTATGGCAGAGGGCAAAGTTCTGGTTGAGGGGCTTGGTGAAGTCGAATCTGAGACCCTCAAAGAGCTCAGGTTTCAGGGTCACTGCACGTAGCCGCAAGCAAATCATCAGGAAAAAGGGAATGAAAACAGAAGGTAGATGAGATTTGCAATGAGCCAAGTACGTTTTCCAGATACAGCAAGGCAGAGAGATGTGAACAGCATAAAGTAAACAGGACGTACTCATGGATTCCCTCTGCAGCTCCTCATACTTAATGGGAGGCGGAAGACGCATATAGTCGATTACTTCAGCCGGCTTGGCAATCCCAACCTGGACAGCGTAGAGGATCACATCTGGTGTCTGGTTGATGGATTGTGTGCATCGCATTTCTCTGAGAATGAGCTGCGCACCTTGCCGGCTTGCACATTTCGAACTAGTTCTGCTGCTGTAGGAGGTAATAGCGAGGTGTTGCTGCTCGATCCCCTCACTGCTGGAGGACCTTCTGCTCTGCTGACGGTGATCCCCATCCTGGGGTGCTGGCCGCTTTACCTCCAGGTGATTCTGGAAAATCAGCGCATTATATTAGTCCCTGCTCCTTTGGTCGAATCTGCAGCAGCGGAGCCCACATGCACACTGCGCTTCTGGGCGAAGCTGTTGCCAGCGGCGGACCCTTTCCATGATAGCCTAAGTTGGCGTCAGCTGCTCACATGCTGCAAACCTTCCACAGCAAGGAACAGTGACGAATATGTCGCTTGATTTGCTTCTAATTGATTCAGGATCAGCACGCGCTGCATGTATTGCACCATGTACCCTTCACCTTAAGGGTGACAAATGTCCGACTCGGGAGTCCACTGGTCCAGGGCGTCGGGCCCCGGGAGCAGTACTACAGGATATATCTATATAGTATCTTGGCGCCGGCGGGTGCCGGAACGCGACCTGGCCGGTTTGGGTGCTAGCGCTGCTGGCCCAACCAGGTTTGAATTTGTGCGACTCAAGTGATGCACACATATGCATTTGAATGCCTGGTGGGAGGTATCGATAAGGGATATCCCTTTACAATCTCATTGCTTACCTTGCGGATGCAGATTCTTCCCTGTCCTGCCAGTACACTACACTAGTGGCCCAATATTGATCCCCAATCGAACAAGAACGTCCAAGCGCAAACGCTGTAAGCCATATATACGAGCCTCCCCATGATACGGTCACCACCATGGTGCATGCATGATGATGCACCCAGGATGATCCGGGGGTGATGAGCTCACCAGGCCTTCATCTCAACAAACCTGTGAGACAATGGCAATACCGTCCCATACCACATGGCCGTTGCCCTGACGCATTATTAGGTACCCTCAAACTCCCGCCAACAAAACCTGGTTGAACGCTGATATAGAAACCAGCAGCAAAACTGCAAGCGACGTCCTGTGGAAAACACAGGAGAAGCACTACTTGCCTGGGTAGTACCCAGGCAAACTTATTGGCCACCGTGGTATACCTAACTCACCAGACACGAAAAGACCCCTTATGACTTACAGATTTTCAAAAGACCTGATGAGTGACTGACTCAGTGCTCCAAATGCACTACAAACCACACAGGGCCGCCATCCCTGACGTAGCAGGCCGCAAAATTGAGACAGGGGCGAGATGCCTACTATACAGGGTACAAGGAGCCACTTAGGCTGCCATCAGCTGGGAAACAAACTGCGTGCTATCTGTTGGGCATCGAAGGGGTCCAGCCAGGAGGGGGGTAGCCGGTGGGGTAGGCTGAGGGGCCCCAGTACTGCTGTGGCAAGCCGGGCGCCGATGAGTCATAATTGTAGTAATAGCCTGCATGCTGCGGGCCGCTCACATCGGCCGTGCTGCGCTGCTGGTGCGGCTGCGGCTGCTGCGTGCTGCCGTTGCTCCCTGCTGCTCCCTCGCTGGTGTCACCTTCTCCAGAGGGGCCAGCAGCTTCGCGCACATGGTCCCCAGCTGGCTGACGCCCAAACCCATCCCCATTTGCAGGCTTCACCGAGCCAGCCGGCGCATGCTGCTGCTGCTGCTGAGCCAAGTGCTCCTGCTGCTGCATGCCTTCCATGCCTCCCCTGTGGGCGCACAGGCAGCGAGGTCAGCGTCATGCCAATTCCAGGTGCAACATGGCTCGAAGGCTAAGCCACGGGGAGCAGAGTTGGGGGGACAAGAGCAGGGGCTTACCTGAAGTATGGTATCCGCCACATGCCCGGCTCAAGGGGCGGCTGGGGGCCGTGCATCCCAAACTCTTCCTCTGCGCCCAGATCGCGCTTGGTTTTGTTGGAGGGATCGTCCACCACCTCCGATTACAGACAGCACTTCAATCAGCAGGCAGCACCACACATGCGGACAAGTAGAGCATGGAGCACTGAAGTAACGAGAGCAGTGAGAGTCCTGGCAAAGGTGCAAGGGCCGCACCATGAACTCCCGCGTCAGGAAAGCGCTGTTTGGGACAAAGAGCCGCCGCGGCCCATTCTTCACAATGGTGTACCTGCACTCGCAAGGAAGTTCAATCTACTGAGTGTTTGCAAACAACTGTGCTCCTCCTCTACCACACGCCGCTGCACATTCCAGCATGGTAACATTTGCACTCTGGGAGGTCAGAAAAATAAGATGACACTCACCGCAGGTCAACCTTCTCACAGACGCCTTCAAACCAGGCTGTCCTATTCCCTGCCGATGGTGTTGAGTAGCTCACAGCCACCCTGTCGCCCAGCTTGAAGGGCTGCACTGCAAACAGGAAGAATCCTGCATGGCAAAAAAGAGGCCCACAATCAGCCACCTGAAGACATTTACTTTCTTTTGCGGCTTGCTTGCTGAGAGGCTCCCCAGCAAGGCCCCACCTGCAAGGAAGTTGTGGGAGAGGTCCTTGGCTGCAAAGGCGAGCGCCACGCCGGCCGGCAGGAGCAGGGCATTCACGTTGACTCCCAACATGGACAGGACGATGACAAATGCTGCCAGCAGTGCAGCACACTCGCTGGCCGTGATGATGGCCCCTGACACCCTGTGATCCAGGCCGCCCTGCACCCCAAGGAACACTACGTTTCAGATCCAAGCACTCCATTCCGAATCCCGCCTCTCTTGGCAAGAAGAACATACAGAAACATTTGTAATATAAATTAAACAGGCTCTGACGGAGGCTAGCATGCCCGCAGGACAATATGAAGCATAATTATATGCTGCTCATGAGAGGCCCAGACGATGAAAGAATTGCTCACCTGACGGCGCAGGTACACTACGGTGTTCTGCACGACGCTGTTGGCAAACCAGAGCATCCACAGCAGCACGACCACGACGCCGATGCGCGGGAAGATGAGCGACGCGTTGGTGCGGATGGAGCGCAGCAGGATGCCCGTACCAAACAGCAGCGGTGCCAGCATCGGCAGGCTGAACTGGCTCGCCACCAGGCCCACCTGGTACCATGCAAAGTTTCTGGCTTTCAATATCCAGGTGACCTTCAGGAAGAGCTCCCTTTTTGGCCTTCACTATTCAGACGATCTCTAAAAAGAGCACCCTAATAGCGGGGACGTGCAAAACACACACTGGCTCAGACCAAGTTGCACCATACATGCTGGTGGAGGCTGGGTTAGCTCGAGGAGACATGGTAATGGGTTGTCGATTGTGCCTGGCAAATGCAGGAGAGCACCTGTGTGGCGATGAGGGCGAGCAATGCTGGCAGGCGGACAGTCCACTGGGCCATGGAGATGGTGATGCGCAGCCGTTTCACCGGTGGGCGGTCCCACAGCCATTGCACGCGGCCCCAAGGGTCCTACACAAGCCAGGATCCCCCAACGCCTCAACTCACCGCGTTTTCTTGGGGAGGGAGCCTTTCTCCGAGCCTCATTAGCACGTGAAGGTTCCTGGCTTGCATAACAAACAGTCGAAAGGGGCCTTGCAGGTACACCAGAGAAGAGAAAGATTTGGTTAGGACTGTGTTCACCTTGGGCAGATCCGCAGTTGCTTTTTCCCAATTTGCGCGCGTTTCCCTGACCACCTGACCAACAGGACTTTTCTGGTCAGTGACCTGCCATGTAGTGCATGAGCATGTGCGTGCACAATGGGAAAGGTTTTGGAAAATCATGCCCCTGCCCTCAAGACCATGTAGGACGGTGCAAATGTACCTTTGCATTCCTGGTGGACTCGGCCAGTTGCTGAATGCTCTCCTCAGTCGCAGCCTTCACAGTTTCTGTGCAGCTCTGGAATGCCTGGCCCACCATGGAAGCTGTGCCTTCCACGGTGACCTGCACTGCCTTTGCCGTTTCGACAGGTGCTATCTGTAGGGTCCTGACTGCTGTGAACAGCCCTTCCATTGCCCTGCACAAAGGTTGGTTCTTAGGAGATACCTCCTCCTGGGGAAGAGCAGCAAAAGTGAGCATAGCTACTTGAAGAAACACTTAATATCTTACTGCATGCAAGTGCATACCTGTTTGTCCCTGATGGCATGGAAGTTGACAGTTCTGACAATCCCTGCTCCCACAAGCAGGCTGTCAACTTCAGGCACCAGACATACAGACTGACAGGAGACATTTACAAATTTTTATGCTAAGATTGACAGCACTGCTGTTGAAGAGCACGAAGACAAACCTCCTCATAGTCGTCACTGTCGTAAGCATCCTCAAAAAGCTCATAGTCGTCTGGGTCAAGACTGGTAGTTGCAGCACTTTGGTATGACCCAAGTGCAGCTACAACCCTCCCTTTTCCCGAAGAATATTTGACAGCTGACACCTGCTTTGCAACCAGCCAGAAGCAGTTGGATGTGAAGGCTAACAACAGGCACTTTTGCTCACTTGCGGCTCCGAAATAATATTCGGGTGTAATCATTGATTAATACATGTAGAAGTCAATTTCTTGCCTGCGTGTTCCTCAGGAAACTTACGCCACCTCTGCTAGACAGCGATGCAGGTGCAACAGTAGAGTATCTGCTCCTAACGAATTTACAGCTGCTCAATGAGACCTGTCGCGTTATAAGTCGATGATGTGAAGCTTGCATAACTGGCTTCTTGGCAATTCAGCGTTCCTTGTGGAAGTGTGACTCTCGCGTTGCAGCATCAGGAAACGGTGGGACACCGACACCTCGACAGTCTTGGAAGCTGAGCAGGGGATCCTTCGATTATGAATGCTCGCAAAGTCATGCTCTATCCAGTCATCGTGTAGTAACAGCTTCCGGAGATTCGGATGTCTGTAGCCGAGGCCCATGCGTCACTGCTTCAACACCGCGCCCTTTTTAGGCCCTTCCTCGCCCCTTTTGCAAGCCTAGGGTTAGAACTTTTCCCATGCGACATATGTGGATTTTGGAATTTGCGGACCTTCGTCTTGAGCGCCACTCAGCCCGATGTGCGCATGCTGTTGCAGGTCAGTACACCGCGTACAAGGAGACAGAGCTATCATCACAATTCCAGACCCAAAATCACCACGCCACACGTACGTGCCCTCACTCTTGATTAAGACCAAAGCGAGTGAGACAGAGTGGCACGCGCGAGCACATTGCACTCAAACAGACCCAGGTCCTGTGAAAGAATTCAAAATGTCCTGCAGACCCCACTTATATTCTAAGAGAGCTATAAACTCTCAACCCGGAAGAATGCTTCATAACTGCTCCAGCTCCACCACATGCACTCTATAATCGTTCTGCAAATGACACAATGAGATCGGCATGCAGCATGCAACACGCCAGACAAGCGTCCAGAGCGACTGTGATGGGGTCTAAATGAGCCGCCCGGTGACCCTGTGACCCTGAATCCCCAAGACTCTGAGTAGCACTGATGGACACCCGCACGCGGGCCGGCGCCGCAAGATTTGCTAGCACTAGGTAACCGACACTGTACCCCTCGGCACTGCCTGCTACAACACCATACCCGCCCAGCCATATCCTCCCACACAGCAGCATCCCATCCCACCAAAACGCACTTATGCAGCCCCACGCAACAACTGTCTCACTCCTCCCGCCGCAAGGCAGGCCTCTAGAACTGCGGGCCGAAGTCTGCAGGCGGCTGGCCGAAGCCGGCCGGGGCGCCGCCGAAGCCCCCGCCGCCGGGGCCCCCCGCAACCGGGGGCGCAGGCAGCGCGAGGGGCATGAGCTGCAGGTAGGCGTTGGACTGCGCCTCCTGCTGCTTCTTGGCCGACTCCTCGTCCACCGCGGCCGACTGGCGCTCCTTGCGCTCGGTGTACAGCAGGTCCACCTTGCCCGTGTACTCCTTCAGGAACTGGATCAGGTACGGGAACACAAAGTCCATGAGCCCGTTCATCCAGGCCACCTGCGCGCCGCACACCCCGTCAGACAGTGCCCACATCCACAAGGAGATTTTCCAGGGTCTGATGACACTGAGCTACGATGCTGAGAGGTCCTGTGGGAGAGTAAAAGTAAAGAGGGGGTCGTGCCCACCTCCAGAGCCACGTCTGGCTTGATGAGGTCGTAGCAGGTGAAGAGGCAGGCCGCAAAGCACTCCCTCTCTTTCTGCTCCACGAAGAACTTGAGCAGCTCCTCCGCAATCTCTGCATCCCCGGACTGCGCAGCCGTCTCCATCGCATCCTGCATCATGACACCACACCTCTCAGCAAGGGCTCATCTTTGTGAATGCTACCATGTGCACTCCCACCATAGACAGCAAGGTGCAGGAGAAGAGCATGCACCTCAAGTCCCTCTCACTGGATGGTAAGCGAGAGCAGCGCACCGCAAATAAGATTAGAGTGCTGCACCTCATTCTGAAGTTAGTCAAAGACCAGGAGCACAATGGGGAGGCAGCGCGCCTTGTAGAGCTTGTCCTGCTTGGCGAGGGCGACGGCCTTGCGCCAGCGCAAGTTGGATTTGTAGATGTGGGCGGCGATGCGGCGGAACTCGGTGAGGTCGTGGCGCTCGAGGCGCGTTGCGAGGCTGATCTGGTCGTAGTTGTCGTAGGTGGTGATGCTGTCGCGCAGGCCGCCAAAGTCCTCCTCCTCGATCAGCAGCTCGTTGACGGCCTCGTTGACGGCCGCCAGGTTGGCCTTCTGCACTGCCAGCAGGTACTCCTTGATCAGCGGCAGGTGGTCCGCCTTGCGCAGGATGCCCACCACCCGCACGTGGTCCACGCGCGCCTCCAGCACCTGCGCACACGGCACCAACACATATTCACTTTGTGGCCCCTACAGCAGATACAGTGCTCGCAACCACGATGGTGCGCTGGATGTCAATCGAACAACAGGCTCTGGGGTTGCATAGGGATTGCCAAGAACACTTCCAAGACTATTTTTGGCAACCCAATTTATGTTCCTGTTGAGATATAGGGAACCGTTGCGTGTATCATTGAAGAACAAGCAGCTGACAATACACAGCTTGGAGTGGGGCTCTGAAAAAACAGTTATTTGGTCAGCTTCTTGTACTTTAATGATGATGGCTCTTAGGGCGGCATGGCCCCATGGCACTTTCTCAAGACCGGGTAATTGAGAAAACCAGCGCTGGGCGTGCCCATTTGGCAGAAACAGCATGCGCACCTTGAGGAGGTCAACGAGGAGGTCCGGGTGCTGCTCCAGGTAGAAGGAGACGGCCTTGTAGTACACCTCCGCGTTGGACACCTTGACGGCGACGTCTTTGAACTGGACATGCTCCCAGGCGGTGGGCGAGTGCGCCATCATGACCAGCGCCGCATTGTCGTACTCGTCGTAGGCCACGTACAGGAAGACCAGCTCGCGCCAGTGCTGCTGCTCCTCGCACACACGGATGAGGCGCGGGATGTTGAGGCGCGCCGCAAACAGCTTCAGGTGCTCCATCAGCTTCTCCGACTTGTACTTGGCGTACAGGATGCCTGCGTGCGCCAAACCAACACATCTGACACAATGGGCATGCCTGGATGTCGCAGAAAGCTGGAGCTATGAAGCCCCTATCGTGCTTGAACATGACTTGCAGGCCTTCCCCTACAGAGAGCGAAGTCATGCAAGCTTTCATTGTGAAACATGTGAGCACAGAAAGACCAAGATGGGCGCACCCAGCTCTGTGAAGATGCCCATGTGGGCGCGCTCCAGGCCGATGCCGGACTCCAGCAGGGCGATGAGCTCCTCAAAGTAGCCTCTCCGCTGGTAGAATTCTGACACCTCCTCCAGGTCATCCGCGTTCACGATGATGTTCAGGCCGCACAGCTGCGCCAGCCGGAACTCACCCTCCTCCACACACGCATAGCACACCTGCACCACACATTGGCAGTATTAGTCAGTCAGCCTGGATACATATCTGTGGGGCCATTGTCAACGCACACAGAGCAAGTCAACTGGATTACTGTACTACCTTTGATTGCATCGCACCTCCTTCCAAATCTTGGCCTCGTTGCAATGTGCACACGAGGGAAAGTGCACTCTGAACACTGTATATGGATTGGTGGAGAGACCAAAAGGCACACCTCCTTCCAGGTCTTGGGCGAGTTGGCTTTCCTGGCGGCATCCACAGCCTGCTGGAACTGGTGCAGGCGCACGAGTGTGGAGGCGAGGCGGCCCCAGTTGGGAATGTGGGCAAAGATGGCCCGCGCCGCCTCGAACATGCCCTCGTCGAAGACGCGGTCGCCCACGGACTGCAGGTTGGCCTGGTGCGTGCCCGACATGAACTCCTCCAGCGCCCCCATGTCCTCCGTCTTGGCGTACGCGTACACCAGCTCTGTGTCCACCTGTCAGCCACAGCCACAGTGAATTTTAAGGCCCTGTCCTCAGAAACTGCAATTCTGGCTGTGGCGAGCATGCAAACTTGAGTAGAGATGTCCTGAAATGCATGGACAACCAGTTGCAATTCAGAGAGCCTCCTTATGTCAGCGGCACTTCCTGATGACACTTCCTCTTGATAAGCCACAAATGCACCATGGGTTCACAAGGACATGGAGAGCTGCAGCTCTGCACAGCCAGAGTGAGAGCTGGTATTGGGGGCCCACCTTGCTCTCCTTGACCTTCTTGCGGACCATGAGCAGGTACTTGACGAGGTCGCCGTGCGCGTTGGCCTCCTGGCTGCGCGCGATGACGTCCATGTAGCGGCTGCTGTCGCCGCTGCGCAGGTAGGAGCCGATGGCATCGTTGATGGCGCCCGCCTCCAGCTGCGCGTGGCCCAGCTCCGTCCAGACACCAGCCTCGTCCACCTGGCACGTGCCATGGGCGCGCAGACTCAGCATGCATGCTGACAATTGCCCCACAATTACACTGCAAATTCACAATTGCCCAGCCCACACCGTTGCTCAATGTCTACCCTTCCATTGCTACATTTATTGAAACCACACACATGTCTGTCCCTTGAGGAAATCCCCCCGCGTCCAAAGTGAATCACCACACGGGAATTTTTCTGACGGCGAGCAGTCAATGTAAGTGATGGTAAGCACCTTGAGGGCGTATTCCAGGGCGCGGTCGAGGTCCTCCTGGTGGTCCAGGAGCACCTTGATGGCCTGGGTCTTGAGCCCAAACTTCTTGTAGATCTCAAACGCCTCCTCAAACATTTCGTAGCCCACCGCGATCTCACCCACGGCCGGGCCGTCAAAGTTGTCCAGGCGGTGGATGTAGTCCTTGACGCGCGACTTGTCAGCCTGCCACACAAACCACAGCATGCTCGTCAGCACTTGCAACCTGCGCTTAAAAGTCATATCACTGGTGCCCACTGCTCAAAGCCAGGCAAAGCATAGAGCACATTGAGAGCAAGGATGGAGGGTGGCTGGGCTGTATTTGTTAGACTTATCAGAAGGGGGAAAAGAGCAGAGGTGTGGCACCTTGATGGCGGTGATGATGAGCAGGTTCTGCAGGTTGTGGTTGTTGGAGAAGGAGGAGTTCTGCAGCACGATCTTCTCCAGCAGCTCGATCAGCTCGGCCTGGAGGCCAGCCTGCATGAAGCTCTTCACCGCCACGGACACCTGCTCCGGGTTCTTGGACTCCGGCAGCGCCGTGGACACCACCTGTCATGGCCAGCCATCAAAACCATCAGTCATCCTAAATGCTCCATGTGGGTTGTTTGAAGCATGATCCTCACAACATGCAAGGCCATCCAGGCACAGGCATTTACCACCATATTGCAGTGATCACAAGCATGACAAGTCAGAGCTGCCAAGCGCTCTTCCCTCTGCAAGCCGACAGAAAAGGCAGGGGTGACACAGCAGCCCCACCTGGTCGATGAGCTGGCGGCGGAATGGGTTCTCCTCATCGAGGACCTTGGTCCAGAGGTCGGAGTCCATGCGCTCGACAATGTAGCGCGCCTGCACCTTGAAGAGGGAGTGGCGGTTGGTGCAGTCGACGAGCGCGTCGTCGCAGGAGCCGCGCTTGTAGGCAACGCAGGCCAGGTTGGGGTCGCGCTTCTCGCAGTACTTGCCGACCACGGCGGAGTCGTAGTAGGGGTTGGTGGTCAGGAAGTGCTCGGGGTTGTTGTTGCTGTCCACGATGATCTTGCCCAGCGCATTGTGCACCGCCGGGTCCGTGGAACCCTCCGACACCAGGTGCTCCAGGAAGGGGTTCAGCAGCTTCAGCCGGTTGCGCTTCTCCACCTGCGCGCGCATGCACATGCATCAGTTGTGAGGACGTGCAGGACCTGCACCTCATTGTCACAGGACCTTCTCATCAATTGCGTTGATTATAACATACTACGCCATTGATTTGATATGATAGCTCAGTTGCGGAAGCTTTGACTGATCTTAATCAACTGCCAGGCTACTTTACCCATACGCAGTGCATTCTGTACGCACTGTTGTGCCTCTTGAATCCCCGATTTACTGTGCCCAAACAGTCTCATTTCTTCTGAGCAAATGCAAATATGATGGCTAAAAATCTTGCATGCATGTGGGTTTGCGGGAGACACGGAATGGTGAGGGGGCGGCACCTCTGCGCAGAGCTGCTCCACAGGGATGAGGGAGCGGACGGAGAGGATGAGGTTGTTGACAAACTCGTCGGGGGCCTCGGCGTCCAGGAGGCCGCCCACCACCTGGGGCGCCTTGGCCGGGTTGACCTTCTGCACATACCCCTCGATGTAGCGCAGCATGTTGTTGGAGTACAGGTAGTGCGTCAGGTCCGTCACCATGTCAAAGCGGTCGCACACGTTGATCAGCGGCCTGCGCGCCACAGCCTTGCGCCTCAGTGCTTGAAGAAATACCACAGGTCTGTATTCTGAGCCCATGAGACCAGTGTGAGACATTCCGTCATGTTTCACACTGCCACTCAGGTGCAACGCATCAAGACAGCGCTTGAGTGTGCCCTGCTCTGATACCCCAAGACAATATTCATAGTTTTGCCGTTGCTGGTGCATACAGAAGAGCTCAAGCGCAGCAGGTTCTACTTGCAGAACGCACTTGCAGCCCATGCCCATCTGCACAGTAGCGATAGAGTGATTGAGCGCGCACCTGGCGTCTGGCAGCTTGGCCTCCATGAGGAACTGCTTGACGCGCTTGGGCGGGTAGTGCGCGGACTCGCGCGTGACGCGCTCCACCTCCTTCAGCTGCCCCGTCTTGGCGGCGGCCTCGATGTACTTGTAGTGCACCTCGGGGTCCTCGCTGAACGCGATGTGGCCGCCCAAATAGTAGTACAGCCCGTGGTAGCTCTTGTGGCTCTCCAGCAGCTCCATGATCTTGCCAGCCCCCAGCTGCTCCGTGTACTCCTTGGCCACTTGCACCACCAGCTGCAGATTGCCCGCCGTGTTCGTCTCCAGCAGGACCTGAGCAGCACCGGGCATTTATGTATTTAGGTACTGTAGTGCTGCAGCAAATGAGATAATTCCTAGTAGGATGTCCTGTGCACATGTCAAGACCAGAAATGGGAGCCCAGGTTCTGTGGTTATTGCAAGCATGCACAGAACAAATCAACATGGAAAGGAGGCAGACACCCACCTTGAGGCAGTCGAGGGCCCACTCGGCGCTGAGGGAGCCGAAGAACTCGACGAGCTGCTGGGGGTCGATGGCGTGGGTGTTGACGATGACGCGCTTGATATCGGTGAGGTCGGTGTAGTGCTGCAGCGCGCGCATGTACAGGCCAGCCTTCTCGCACAGCTGCGCAATGCGCGGGCGGTCGTAGTGCGTCAGCACCCCGTTCGCCAGAATCGCGTCCGCCACTTGCGGCGTCTGGATCAGGTTGATCTCCAGCAGCTGCAGCATTGACATTTGCAGAGTCAGCTCCTACTGCATTATGTATGTATTCCTTAAAAGGGCCACATTTGTCCGCATGCACAAAGCATGTAGCCACTGTGTTATAGCGTAAATGAACTCGTTCACGAGGTATCCAAATGGCAGGATGTGACCAATTCGCATGCAAGGTACCCAGCTTATCCATGCTACAAAAGGTCTAAGAACTTCACAAGAAGCATCCATGCCAAAGGGGGGCCGACCTTTGTCTGCAGCTTGTCATGCTCGGGCAGGTTGTCCTGCAGGACGTCCAGCAGGAAGGCGGTGGCCTCGCGGACCATGTTGCGCTGCAGGAACAGATCTGCCATGGTGTTGAGATCGATGGGCGGACCCGGCTGCTTGGCTACCGTCTTGGCCAGGTTGACCGCGCCCTCTGGGCTGTCCATGCACAGCCGCTGCAGCAAGTACAGGTAGTCCGGCTTGTAGCCTTGCGCAGCGCTGTACCATGCCAAGCTTACATGTCACTGCTGACTTCCCAGGATCTCCGACAAATTGAAGGCACGTAATAGCTGGAATGAAGATAAGAGGAACGATGGGTGGTAGCAAGGAGGCCACATGTGAGGCACACTCTTTAGGCAGCACCGCACCTGAACTTTGACAGCGCCTCGAAGTCACCCTTGGCAGCAAGCCCCTCAATGACCTTGCCAGGCACGTTTGCTTTCTGGTACACGGCCAGAGCTGCATCGTTGTCGCCGGCCCTCCGCAGCAGATCACCCAACTGCTCGCTGGGCTCCAGCTTGTCCTGCACGCAAGCACCGGGGTCTTTACTGCAAGATCTATTATCCTTCAAACGCCAATGTCAGTCAAAGGAGCATGCCTTTTGAAAGATCCTCTTGCATGGACAAGGGCCGCACCTCCTTGAGCCAATTGTCCAGGAGGTGCTTTTTGTTCTGCGAGAGCACAAGCTGCGCCAGCTCCGCGCTCTCAAACACGTTCAGCTTGCCGCGCGTCAGCAGCGTGCCAAAGTACACCAGCAGCGGCGAAGTCTGCCCCGGCGTCGGCGCCACCGACTTGAAGCGGTCGATGGTCTCCTTTGTGCGCAGCACGCCCTGCGCACAGGCAGCAAAAGACATTGGAAACACTTTCAGCAAATTCAATGTTGCTATTTGGGACAGATCCCTGTCTCCAGCGTTGTGTGTGATCGCTGCCCTGACACATCTGCCTGCCAAGTGCGTCCGGCCTTTGCCTGTTTGCAATTATCTGCATGCATTGGATAGTATCTATCTGACAAGTTTCGACATGTTCAGGGGCCTGCCTGAGGTGACTCTGCAGCGGCTTCAGCAGCCTCCTTGAACTGCCCGTTGGCAAAGAGCCGCTCGAAGTTCTGCCCCACCAGTGCCTCCGCCCCCGGCAGGTTGCCGCGCTTGGCCAGCGACAGCGCCAGCTCCAAGTTGTTCAGCTGCTGGCTCACAAAGGGCACCATTGTCTGCTCATTCACGGTCGCCAGCAGGACCTGCCCTCTCCTGCACGGATCAAACATGCCTCGTCATCAGGAAGGCCAAGAGCAAGAAATCTTCCGCATGCAAGTAGGTGCTTGAGAGAGGTTTGCATGTGATGTCGCCATGGCAACAGAAATTGAATAGAGGGTGTACCTGTTGATGGCGTAGAAACCGCCGGTGGAGGCTGAGGAAGCCGTCAGGAAGATGGGGTCAGGAGAGATGCGGTTCCTGTACACGGCGGTGGCCGTCTGCAGGTCGTACACGAACAGCAGGCCCAGCTTGGTGATCACATACACCAGCCCATACTTCTCGCTGATCTGCATGGCCACGGGGAAGTCGTCCGCAAACTCCGGCGGGAAGAACAGCTCGGCCTGCTTCTTCAGCGGAGCAGTGCCTGTCAACACACAAATCCCGTTGTCAGCCCTGAGAGGCTTCTGGCCCAGTGCATGCATGCGTCATGTGCGTGCATAGTAGGCTTTTCACAGTAGTATTTCAAGCTCACCAGGAGCTGCTCCCAGCTCGATGACGTGCAGCTTTGACGTCAGAACGCCATTCGCGAAGGTCTTCTGGGCAAAGCTGATCACAGTGCTCGGTGTCTGAGAGCCAGGGGCCTGCAAGGCAAAACACAGATCATCAGCGTCACAGTCACCAGGGGTGAGCATTGGTGAGCATGCTGGATGTTTGCACAGGCATGCACACCTTCAGGGTCGAAAATGCAGCTGCGTGCGCCTCCAGTGCCTGGCTGCGCTTCTGGTCCACTGAGAAAAGCTGCATGAAGCCCTTCACCAGCTGTGGCCTGCATGGATGGCAAGGAGCACAATGTCTCATGCCCTCGACAGCGCCACTTGGGCAACAACACATTGAGCGCTGCAAAAAATACCATCTACTCTTCGCATCATAGCTGGGATGTCTACATACCTCTCGGGAGCGCCGGGTGCAATGCCAATCAGCACACACCACTTCTCCTGTGCGTCGACCCTGTAGTTGATGATCTGGGTGTTCTCAAGGTTAGCCGTCCTGTCGAAAACTTTCTCGGGATCCGAAGGACCCTGCATGCAGGATGCAACTCAGGGTGAGAATATTGTGCAGTCGAGCATCAACAGATCAAGTCATATTCAGTGCATGCATGTTCAAAGCTGCATTGCAGGAAGGGATCAAAGTCAAAGTGAAAAAGAGGATTGAAAACTTACATTCATGTCCCAATGATAGACGGTGGTCGCAGTCACCAGGCCCAGTTTTGAAGGTGTAATCCACTTCCAGAAGACCACTGGCTGTGCAATCTGGAAGCTCTTCATCTTCGACTTCATCTCCAGATTGAAGATCTGCAGACTGTCCCCCGTCGATCCTGCTACGGTCGCCTTCAATGCGATGACCTTGGAGGCCGGGTTCATCAACGCCGAGTCTGCAGTGATGGGCCGTTTCAACGGCGTCAGAGGTGCAGCTAGGTCCACGATGACGACTGAATTAGATGCTCCCGTCTCCCGTATGCATATGAATTTATCACTCTCCATGGTGACATTGGTGAAAGAGATAAACTGCTGGTTGATCCCAAGATTGGGCAACTGCACGAACAAACAACCCCTTCTCAGTACTGCATGTCAATTCTGGTCCCTATAGAAGTGACACACGATCATGCCCACCAGCCAAAACACTTGCGCCCTGACACGAGGGACATTGCTCCAAAATTCCTCACGGGCACTGTAAGATGGAGTCCAAGAAGCTTCCTGAAAAGTGCACAAACAGCTATTGCCAGGCGTGTCCTAGTGTGCCTTACCAGCAAGGCCTCCTTCAAGGTTATTGGCGCTGCTGCAGCCATCTTGGGCCTTTCTGGGAGCTGGCCCAACCTTTAGTCTTGCCTGCAAGGTAGAAGAGCCCAGACGTCTCCTTCTCCTCAGGTTCACGGCGAAGGTTTCTCACAGGGGTCCTGCCTTAACTCGTACTTCTATTGTCACTTATTTGTGCAATGCATTGATCTCTGCACACGGGTTTATAGTCCAATTTCTTAGTCAAAGTCTGAACGGGATCCCCCTCTCGTTGTAGGAATGCGGTCCGCCGTTAACGTTGCCGGGTCCCCCGGTCCTGATGGCTGTCCTTGTGCATGCAACGCTTTCGATCGGCATCAGGAACGCACTTCTACTATACGAACAATTTTTGACCCGTGTTATGCCAAGGGTATCCTCGAAACCGTCATGTAATTTGTCTGCATTCGAAATTCTTGCTGTGCTCCAGAGCACTCACACGCTTCTGATCGCATCGAGACCTGCATGATCTGGTCTTTCCTGCAATATTCGTTGCGAACTCGAAGTTATGTCCATTCTAGTTCATCAGAGACATTCACCATAGCATGACGTCAATATCTTGAAAAGCTCCAAAGATCTGGACTGGTATAAGTGATGAGCTCGAGGGCCCCAAAGTTCTTACCGCCAGCTGCACTCCAAGCAGAAGTCGTGCGCACAGACAAGCTTCGTTCTTCATGTAAATCTGCGGTGCAGAAAGCTCAAGAGGTCACTAAGAGCGCGCAGAGGAAAGTGACAGCTGCTCTGGGACGTTTGGAGGCTAGTAAACTTCTGCATGAGAGTCTGTCAGGTAAGTGTGTAGTGATCTACGAAGGCATTATTTGAATCCTTGCATATTCCAATGGATGGACGTCTCCTCTTGTATGATCGCTGACCGCATTAGTTTGTTCCGCAACAGAGGACAAGGCAGCTGTCCAGGTTGACGTTGACATACTTGCGCACTTGATCAAAGCACTGAACACTTCTCAAAAGAGCAAGGAGGTGGAGATTGAGAGGCTTGCTGAGGAGCTCAGCCGTGTTGAGGTGCCTCACGACCTGAGATTGGATACTGTCTTTAGCCAGATTTTCTCACAAAAGACAGCAATGGAGTGCTGGCATCTGAAGCCACCAGTGTGACTGACAGTTGTGCGAATATGATGTGTTCTGCAGGAAGAGCTTGGGGCTGGTGAGAAGGACTTAAAGACATGCAAAGGAGTGGAGGAGCTGGCAAAGTCTTCCCTCTCTGAATCCGAAGAGAAGTACAGGAAAGCACAGCAGGAATATGAAAAGACATATGCACGAGCAAATCCTGCGCCGGAACCTGTCTCGGTAAGCACTGATGCATGTCATTTCTTGATCTTGCTTGCAACAGAAAAGACCTAGCTGTGTGACGACACCGGCATCAATGAGAGGTTCCTGCATCTGCAGCCCAAGGTGGAGTCTGTAGGTGATGGTGACAAGAAGACGAAGCAGAAGGACAGTCGGAATGAGCTGCGCAAAAAGAAGCGGAGCGCCTCACCCGCACGAGAGGCAAGGAGCAGGTATGAGCACAGCGACACAATGCTGTCGTGGTGTTTCCATGAGGACAAATCCCTGAGTAGTGTATCCAAATGTGCTTGCATGGTTGCAGGCGGACGCCACGAAGACATTCACCTTCTCCAGTGCGCTCGGCCAAACGATCCCGCCGCCAATCCAGATCAAGGTGCGCCAACATAAGCACACTCAGACTCCTGTCCTATATTTCTCTGCACACTTTGATTTCTACCTGCGCCACGGAAGGGCGCTGAGGTCAGGAAGTGTCCTGCGCAGGTCTCGGGATCGCAGGCGCAGGAAGACACGCAGCCGCAGCAGATCAGCCAATCGCAAGCGCAGAAAGAGCCCGGCGCCGCAGAAGGCGAAAGCAAAGGAGTCTACCGGCAAGGCGTCTGCGAAGAAGGCCAGCAAAGATCCGCCAAAGGGGGAGAAACTGACCTCAGATCAGGGCAAGGGCTCTGTCTTGGGGAAGAAGACCCCAGCAGAGAAGGCAAAGCCGGCAGGTGACGGCGGCACACCGTCAGGAGCTCCTGAGCAGCAGAATGGCGCCTCACATGAGGACAACGGAGTGGCATCACCGAACACTCCCACCACTGCTGTCAATGCATCAGGGGCGCTGCCGAACGGCGAGAAGAAGGGGGCTGAAGGCAAGCAGGGTGGTAGTGCAGAGAAGCGTGAGCAGGAGAACGGGCATGTCAGAAATGTGGCTGCTGCGAGCGTCAGTCCAGACTTGAGCAAACGCAGCCAGTCGCCCTCAGGCAGCTCCGCAGTACGCAGGAGGAGGAGCGCGTCTAGCCGGTCAGTGTCAAGCGCTACCACAGGGCGGGTCAGGAGGAGAAAATTGCCCAGCATGTCCCCTTCCGGCAGCCCTCGGAGAAGGAGGGGCAGGAGCGACTCCCCACCCCTGAGGAGGCGCAGGTCAGGCAGCCGCAGGCGGAGCATCAGCAGGTAAGTTTGCTTTTCATTCTTGCTGTTGCAAGACTGTGGTGGGACAGAGGGTCAACATTGGGCTCCAGTGGACAGCTATAGTATGACAAATATGGTTGAGCTGGGCACTAGCAATTGAGGCCAGGATTATTTTCTTGCGCAGGAGCCGCAGTCGGACCAGGGCGCGGAGATCCCCCAAGCTTGACAAGATTGACTCGTACAGCATGGAGCTGTTCAAAACTAGCCTGCGGAAATGCCTGGAGCACCACTTGATACCCTTCAACATCAGCCTGGTAAGGTCACTTATTGCATTCGCACAGATGAGCATCGAAACCTGCTGCCACTGACAATGACATGGCCTGAACAAAAAATTGCATGCCACAGATCAATGACATCATGCGCAAGGAGGACCGCACCTGGAACATCCGGAGTCTCAATACCACGTTCTTGACCTTCATGAAGAAGCTGGAGGACGAGGTGAGTATATTGGCCAGCTTCATAAATCATCCAACCTCGTGCTCTGCTCAGACAGCTTTTATTGCCGGAAGGCTTGCGCTGTCTGTTGTCCCTATAGCATGGGGCTGTGCAAGCGCAGGGCTACGTTGATCTGGCGACGCGGGGCAGCACTACAATGGTGGCCGGGTCTGCTCGATACAGGGTGAGGATTACAATTCACTGAATCTCTGCCAATTCTTGCATCAAGAACAGCCAAACCCCTTCAGAGTACTGTATGCAAAATTGGCATTAGCCACAACAAACACAAATAGTATCGAGGGTATGCCTTGCGCGTACAAGCAGCGTTGGCGATGCTGGACACAGCAAAACGATCATTGTTTTGACATCTTTGCTGTGCGCGCAAGGACATCATCGAGGAGACGACGGAGCGGATGAGGCGGGCGCGGCTAGAGAGGCGCTCGCGGTCCCGATCGCGGCTGCGGTCTCCCCTGGCCGGCAAGAGGCGCTCGCGCAGCCCCTTGCGCGTGCGGCGATCCCTTTCCCGGGGCCGCTCGAGGTCCCCCCGGCGGCGGCGATCGCTGACACCGCCGCGCCGCGGCCGATCCCCGTCGCAGCCGCGGAGCCGCTCGAAGACGCCCGGGAAAGGCGGCGAGCGGTGGCCCCTGGGTGGCGCGGGAGGCGAGCGCTGGGAGATGACCTGATGGACTTCTGATCTGCTTTGCCAGCTTCTGTTCAATGCGTGTTTATAGCAGCGCGCTTCTCATTCGATGGGTGCCTGGCAACAGAAGTGGGCCGGGGCCCAATTGTTGCAATATTTAACGTCTGACTCGGCATGGTTGGACAATGTGCCCGTACTTTGATCCCTTGTGGTTTCCTGCCTAGAGATGTACAATTGTGCTTGCGAACGGAATTGGGAGAAAACACCGCTGGCTTTCAGTCTAAAAGAACTTTCCAATCCACGTCACCAGATCCCACATCCACGTGGACCCACCTTATCGGATCAATGCAGGTCAGGCTGCAAAGTCAAATTTATTTGCACAAGAACACAACAATTATCAATTAAGTGTTTGGGCATCTGTTATTTTGGATGCCGCTCTTACTTTGAGAATGATTCAATAAGAAACACACACGAAGATTTTTAAGATGACCACAGGCGCATTTTCTATGTCAACGGCAGTGGCCTTGGGCACGCCTCTGACGCTCTTTCTGAAACATCAGAGGTGCAACGTGAATGTTCTTTTATCACGAGCAGGCAACGGTGCCCTCTCCAGGGACTGCCTGCGCGGCTTGGTGATGCACGATGCCTAGATTCTTTGCTACTTTGTCATCTTTGGGCATGGTGTCTTTGGCAATTATGCATTCTAAAGATTGGGATTGGCTGTGCAGAAGACATCTCAGCGGAGGGGCTTCTTGCAATGCTCAGCAGTAGCAGCGGTTGAAAGGCCTAGTACTGCACCACAAGCTGCATCAAATGCACCCAACTCGGAGGTGCTGATCGGTGTTTTCTTGCTCTTCATAATGCAACCCCCCTTTTATTTTTGGCATGAGGACGTCCCTGAATTTGTTTCTGAACTCTGCTGGGCAGGTGCGTGTGCGTTTTGCACCTTCACCCACGGGGAACCTGCACGTCGGAGGGGCGCGCACAGCTCTCTTCAACTACTTATACGCCTGCAACACGGGCGGCAAGATGGTTCTCAGGTGCGCATTCTGATTGGGCATTTTGGGGATCTTGTCTTGGCCACTTTCTCAGTGGAATGCTTGACGCTGTTGAACCCACCTGCATCAATATGGGGATGCCTGCAATGCCCCTTCTTAACAGCAAATGTCACTGCAGGGTGGAGGACACGGATCAGGCTCGGTCCACAAAGGAGTCAGAGGCCGCAGTGCTGCGGGATCTTGCATGGCTGGGCATCAAATGGGACGAGGGTAGGAACTCGCTAGGGCCTGTATCTTATATACTCCTCTCCTGCCCCTTGAACACCCTCTTGAGGCAGCCAGTTCTACAGGTCTATCTATACCTCTCAAAAGCAACGTTGTCTGCAGGGCCGGACATTGGGGGCGAGCATGGGCCCTACAGGCAGTCGGAGCGCACGGTGCTGTACAAGCAGTATGTGGACACGCTGGTGGAGCAGGGCAAGGCCTACCCCTGCTTCTGCACAGACGAGGAGCTGCAGCAGATGAAGGCTGATGCCGAGACCAAGAGCCTGCCGCCCATCTACCGCGGCAAGTGGGCCTCTGCCAGCCAGGACGAAGTTCAGCAGGAACTCGCAAAGGTGGCTGCAAATTGACTTGCAGACACCTCCAGATTGAAACAATGTTTCTTAGCCATGATGTCCCAGAGTTTCTGAGGAAGAGAGTTTATGTGTTGCAGGGGACACCGTACTGCTACAGGTTCAGGGTGCCTTCGGATCAGGAGATCCTCATACCTGACAGAATACGCGGCGATGTGAGGTTCAATACGAACGCGCTGGGCGACTTTGTGATCCTGAGAAGCAACGGCCTGCCGGTGTACAACTTCTGCGTAGCTGTGGACGACGCCCTCATGCGCATCACACATGTCATCCGTGCAGTGCGCATCTCCTCTCAACATGCTCTTGCTTGTTTTCAAAACGTGCTACGATCATGCAATTGGTCGAGCAAATCCTCTGCTGTGAGAAAATTTGATCAACAGCATGCTACATGCTTCTTTGATTCCTGGACTCATTTGGTGAGCATGTGCAGGAGGAGCATCTGCCAAACACTCTCAGACAGGTGGGATAGCCAGCTTCAGTTTCATTCTTTGGGTTTTTCAAAAGTTTTCCTCCATTGCACATCACCTGAATGTCTTGACGGAATCAAGGATAATGTGTAGAGAACTGCTGCATCATTTCTGAAGCATCTTGATTTTATTCAGGTGCTCATATACGAGGCACTTGGCTTCAGCATCCCCACATTCGGGCACGTGTCACTCATTTTGGCGCCTGACAAGTCCAAGCTCTCAAAGAGACATGGTGCCACATCAGTGGGAGAGTTCAGGGAGCAGGGCTTCCTGCCAGAGGCTATGGTCAACTACCTCAGTCTGCTGGGCTGGAATGATGGCACGGAGCAAGTAAGTTATATCCTCTTTGGCTGCCCCAGTCATGTGTGTCTGAGGGCTTCACCCTTGAGTGGGTCGACTGAATTCTGCATCAGCAGCAACCCGAAGGCAGGGTGCATTGCCTTGCAGGAACTGTTCAGCGCAGAGGAGCTTCAGCAGAAGTTTTCCTTGGAGAGGATAACAAAGAGCGCAGCCGTGTTTGACAAGACCAAGCTGTCCTGGATGAATGGGCAGTATCTACGTGCTCTTCCCGATGAGGAGGTAATCCATCCCTCTGATTATGGTTGCCTGTACATTTCTTCTTGAAAGCTGCAAGCCTCTGTTCCCATGCAGCTATTTGCACTGCAACTTCTGTCGTTCTGAGCACCATCTGCACTGCAGGTATTATCCATTGCAAGCTCCCTGTGGACGGAGTCTGGCCTGTTGGCCAAGTCTGACTCAGCGTTTGTGCACCGGGCTGTGAGCATCTTAAAGAACTCCCTGGAGCTCATTGTGGATGCTGACACACAGCTGAGGGAACTTCTGGACTACCCCCTTGAAGCCAGCATTGCCAATGACGAGAAGGTGGCCGCTGTGCTGGAAGACAACTTTGCAGAGGTGGGGCCATGACACAAAATGACTCTCTTCTAATCATGCATATCTGCTTTCCAGCATTTTGCCATCATTGATGGCTCTTCTTATGAGTGGAAATCAGGGGATTGGAATGAACTGTCCATGGCAGCATGTGCTGCAAGTGGGTCATGGATTGTAGTGTTGGCTCAGTGGCATGTTGTGCTATGGCGCAGGTGGCAAATGCAGTGGTGGCAGCGTTTGACAGCGGGGAGCTGCCGGCTGCGCTGGCAGAGGGAGCTGATGCGTACAAGGGGTGGATGAAGGCGTTGGGCAAGGCTCAGAAGCGCAAGGGCAAGCGACTCTTCATGCCCCTTCGAGTCGCACTCACCGGCACATCACACGTGCGCATCCGTCTCACAACATGTTTTCATTCATGTTCCTGTGGCTTTTTGTCTCAGGCCACCAATGACCAGTGAAAGCAGTAAATTAGTAATTTGCTGGTTGCACTTCTCTTGTGACTGAGTGCACTGCTTCACCTGAACGTAGCGCTGCACAGCACTGCATCTGTGGCGTCATTGTTGCGGTGCCTTGTGAGGTATGGACTGAGGGAACATGGGGTGTTGTTTGCAGGGGCCAGATGTTGGGGAAGTGCTCGGGCTGCTGGCACTTGAGGATGGGGACGTGAAGGAAGCAGGAGCATATGTGCCCCTCTCGCAGCGCATAGAGGCTCTTCGTGGTTGGCTTGCAAAGCAGTCTTGAGCGTTAAGTATGGAGACCATAATGAATGCTACGTATCCTAATGCTTTTTTTTCCTAGCCAAACCAATTTGGGTAACTCTCTCTGAGTGGCAAAGCATGTGATTATACACTTGCACGCCGATATACAGCGTGCGGACTACTGCCAGCATTCTGGAGCTGGCTGATAGCAATGGAGCATCAGTTCAGCACATTGAATAACTTCCACGAATATTCAGGGTATGTACATACCAAATATTTCTAAGAGCGCGTGTGGGCGGGAGAAGTTAAATTATATAATACATGAAAAATATTTGAACAGGCCCTGTGTTCTCCAAATCTGCTGTCCATAACGTTTCAAGAAATACATATGATTGAACTACAAACTCAGCTTCTCTACAGGAGGATCACTCCTGCCAAATCTGATGGCGGCAATGCACATACACCTGCTACACTGCCACTGCTATGGTGATTGTGCACACGTGTCTCTCTGTAGCTTGTCCACCCCCGCAATCTCTCTCAGAAGGATAGCCTTGATCTCCGCGAAAGTAGGCCTGCGCATCACAGCAATTCTCAATGGCAGGAACACCTCGGTAAACTCTATTGCCAATATATCTCAATGTTATATGATGGTATGAAGCAAGGAGAGCAACATCCGATGAAATGTGTATGGTGCTGGCAAGTATTCGTGACAGTGATCACCTTGCTCGAGGATCTCTTGACCAGCAAGTGGACACCAGGTCTCTGTACCATGCTGGGGTAGGCTGAGGGAACTCTGGCCGCATGTCCTGAGATGCGACGCCAAACATGATCTGGACTTTGCTCAGACTTGAATGCGCGCCTCTCCCAGCATAAAGCTCCCATGCTGCAAGAGAACCCAATCAACCAATCATGCAACAGGCATTTGCAGAAAGGTGGCTCAGTGTGGTGGTGTTGGGCCAATACAGGAGGTGACGTTCATAGAATAATTGCTGCACTACATCAATTCGGTCTTACATGCATCCTGGTATCAGACCAGGAAGTGCTCTAGCAAACGTGAAAACCCCAATGTAATTTCTGAGAGGCATTAAAAAGCGCCTCACCAAGGATTGCAAAAGAGTACACATCTGATGCGCAGGAGCCGACACCGTGCGCGATCATCTCTGGAGCCATGTGCGTGACAGTGCCTGCAGCTTCCACCCCAGTCGAGGTGGTCTCGTTGCAGGGGGACTTGTCTGGCTGGAGCTGGCTCAACCCAAAGTCAGACACCTTGGCGATGAAGCCACGCTTGTCCATCTGTGTTTGGCAAATTATAATTCGTTGTGGCAGAAACACTGTCTCAGCTTTGCCAGTTCAGTGACAAGGAAGGTCCTCTGCTGGAAGTGAGAGTATGTTAGGTACCACAGCCCTCCTGCCAAATTTTAGAGAGAGAGTGAGCGCACCTTTGATGAGGCCAGGAGCACATTCTTGGGTTTGAGATCCTTGAGGAAGATGCGCATGAGGTGCAGGTACTCCATCGCCTTGACAATGTCCAGCAGTGTCAGGCAGACCCTCTCCATGTCTGCCACTGCCCGGCCTTGGGCATCCGTCCCATGGAACCTGCCACTGTGCATGGCATCCTCCAGAGTCCCCCCATCACAAAACTCCATGATTATCCGCGTCTCCTGCAGTGCGCCGCTCAGGCCATTCAGGATTGGCTGTGACACACACACGGCACATCACCCAATGTCTTGAACAGTATTGGTGCCAGCATGATGACATCGAAGTGAAGTATGAGGATATGGCAACATTTTTGCCATGCAATAGTTGGAAGAAAAAGCCGAGACTGACCCTGCAGCCCTGCGCTCCGAAGAAGCCAGCGGAGGATGACGGATCCAGGATCTGGTAGTCAAAGGTCTGCACCAGCACCACACCAACATCAGCCATCTCCATTTTTGCAGACATTGAAGAGTGCACTCTCAATTTCTTATAGTGGAATGCGCTGTTCAGGGCGTGCTGCAGCAGCCCACCTGCACGATGTTGGGATGGCAGATGGCGCTGCTCATGGCAGCCTCGAGCAGAGCCTGGCTCCCCCTGGTGGTGGCCATGCTGCTGGTCATTGTGCGGCCGCCACACTGCTCTGTCGCTGCTCTGCCGGCCGCAAGCAGGTTCCTGGTGTTCAGCTGTGCACCCCGCTCCAGCTCCTCCTCTATGGCCCTTGTCGAAAGGGCATTGGTCGCCAGGCCAGCAGAGAGGCCGACGTCAGTGCTGAAAGCATGCAGCCCAGCGCAGGACGACAGCGGCGACAGGCCGGGGCTCGACAGCTCCTCATCATCGTGCTCAATCACCTGTTGCAGCCACAACACCTTCCCAACTTAGTCCTGTCTTGTGAACAGCTTCAATCCCACCAATGCATGCATGACTGGCTGTGATCAAAACACCTGCCGTGGGTATGGCTGCATGCATGTCATGCTGGAGGCCATCACAGTCATGCCAGTGCTGGAGTATGAGGTAACTGATACCTTGACAGCCACTGGCACGCCCTTCCACACCGTTTTGTATACGCTCCCGCAGGACCCTCTTCCGAGCAGCTCCTTAAGCTGCAAAGCTGACGCTCCCGAGAGAGCTCGCATGTGACAATGCTCGCTCTCATCCTCGTCACTGCTGGAGAATTCTGACAGCTGCAGGCTGCTGGATGCGCTGAGCATAAGCTCTGAAGGCAAATCAGAGCGGTGTGACAGGCAAACTTCCTCAAACAGGTCCTCTCCTCTGGAGTGAGAAAGTGTACTGAACATGATCGACCTGAATATCTCCTGCGTTGCATTCATTCGCACGGCGACGAAGGGCCCCTTTGTCCTGGGCTTCTTCGCAGAGGACCCTCCGAGAATCTGTAGTACAAGATGTGGGGTGTTATTTTCCTACTGGGGAATATTGGGACTCAAAACACTATCACTGCCTCCCAACGACACCAAATTGTCTTACAAATGAGCTGCGAAAAGATCTGGACGCTGATCTGGGGTTGTTCCTAGTCCGAAGACTGTCAAAATCCTCCTCAGCCCTTCGTCTTTGTGTGCTTGGTCACTCCCTGCACCTGACTCAGGCGCGTGTATGGCGATTTAGCTGTGTCTTTACGTCTCATGACTGTTTGGAATATTCAAAAACGGTCATGGTACAGAGGACGACTTTCGTGCCCAACCGATCTGTGAGATAGGACCGTCGAGAAGTTGAATACTCACAGGCAATAATGCAGATACTGGCTCTAAGACACTATATCGTGGTTTCTAATGATTATGTTGAGAAGGATCGAAATGAGTCGGAAGTCGGAGAGACGGATCGATTTTTTCTGCTAAATTATGTTCTGCCACCTGGCCTGCAGGCTTTCCAACTTGCTTCCTCCTTTAGAAAGAAGCCTTTCTTTTCCAATTCCTTGCCACAGAATCTTAATATAAGCGTGCATGCGTTTGGGAAGTACTATTGTTGAGATATACAGGTCATAAATTTTCCTGCACAAACATCATGGATGCATTCTCCCAGCTACTAAATGCCATGTCTACCTCGAGCGCCCCTGATGGTAATCAGGTGATGCTTGAAATCAAACATTTTAGCACACTCAATTTGCAATGAAAATGAAATGGTGGACACCTCTCTCTCTCTTTCACACAAGTGATCTGAACTTCACCTATGCTTTCCTTTCTTCAAATAATCCCGTCTTGTTTTTATTTGCTTAGTATACGCATTAGTGTGTCACTGTTCATGCTTGATCTAATATCTAATGCGCTTTCACTTGATGCTGAAGGGCGAGAGTGAAGCGTCGACCAAAGATGCTTTCAGCACCCCTCTGGTTGGGAGATCCTCGGACATGACGCTGAAGGACCGTTCCCCGGAAGTCAAGTCACTCGAGTCCAGGAGGACATCAGGCGCCGTAGATGCTCTTGAGGCTGCACTGTCTGCAGGTAACCTGCTGGATGCAATCAGTTGGGAGAAACTCACAATTGCGCTCAACAAACAACATCTACGTGTCACAGCATCAGCCAATCACCTTTGTGCTCAGGCACACAAAACGGCGTAGCAGCAGGCAAGGAGCCACAGGGGCGCAGTCTGCCAGAGGATTCTGACATTGTCTTCAATGTAGACACTAGTGAGGAGGGAGAAGGCCAGCCGCAATTACCGGTATGCCACTCACGGTCGTACCTAATGCATGTGCTTGTCATGCCATGCTTTGATAACAGGAGCATCAGTCCTAATGATTTAGGGTGGCGCAGGAGACTGCCATCACAAAGTACCTGACTGATGTGGTGCTGGAGATGCGACAACTCATTGCTGTAAATCGCAACTTCATATGCTATGCTCTGAAGCAAGGGCATGTACGCTTGCTCAGCACCCAGGCCAATGTGCGAGACCTGATCAAAGCGCATGTGCCACCAGTGACCGACATCCGGTAAGCGCACGCTGCTCATGTCGAGCCGAGTCTTGGCCGGTCCTCTGCATGTGTTAATGCCAAGTGCCTCGCTCGTGAAGAAACAATCTTTTCAGATGCAGCACGTTGAAATTCTAGGTTTCACAGGTTTCACAGTGCCGCTATCGATTTGCTGGCCAGTGCTGACAAGGAAGGCCATGTCGCGGTCTGGCGCTTGGACGGTGAAGCTGAGGAGGGCAAAAGGGCCGAGCGAGAGCTCTTCCTAACGCTCAGAGATATGCTTGGTGAGGCTGCATTTATATGAGCACCCACTCATCCATAAGTGTAACAGAAATCTCTCAAAAGTCGATGTCATAGAAGTTGCCTTTCCAGCCTTCCCAATCATGCTTTTGCGTAGGTGAAGGACAGGAGCTTCACTTGGCGTGGCACCCTCAGTCAGACAGCACTCTGGCGGTGACAGTCAGGGACGGTCTGCTGGTTGTTGATCTGAAAGCCCTTCAGGAAGCCGGCAGCACAGAAATGGTCTGCGATCAGAGCACGCTCCCCAGCGGGCTCAGACATTTGCAGATTGCGTCTGATCTGCAGCCGTCTACGCTGGACTTTTCCCCTGACGGGCACTTGCTGGCGGCTGGGGCTTCCGATGGCAAGGTAGTGCATGCATGAGATTGAACAAGTGCATCACCTTCAACGCTTTGCGGTGAGTCGTCAAGCGGTGCGCTGAAGTGTTCGATGGCTGGGTGCAGATTTACATTTGGGACACTGCCAGCTCTGCGGCCAGCGCGCCGGTGAGCACCATAGAGCCATTTGAGGGGCAGGCGCTGGGGAGCGTCACATGGCTGCAGCGCGCGGACGGAGGCGCCCCCTGGATCCTCGCTGGGGACGCAGTCAACCGCGAGCTGCGCCTGTTCCATGGGGACGTTGCCTCAGGATTCCACCTCAGGCAGGCTCTGCGGCTGGAGAGCCTGGAGGGGGAGCAGGCCTTCTACAACCACCTGGTGTACCACGCAGCCTCCAGCCTCATTGTGCTGGCCAACTCCAGGCGCAGTGCGGTGTATGCCGTGCACCTGGGGCCCGGGAAGGAGAGCAGCCTGCGCTTTGACTACCTGGCAAAGTTTGGCGTCGGTGTCCCCATGCTGAGCCTGACAGCAGCGCCACCACCGGACAACGGGCAGGACGCGGTGCAGCTGTTCTGTGTGCAGAAGCAGGGCATCTCGCAGTGCAGCCTGCACCCGCAGATGTGCCGCGCACCCGCGGACAAGGCCCGGGCGGCAGCCGAGCCCAACTACAGCGCGGCATCCGCCAATGCCGGCATCTCAGGGCCGGCACAGCACCCGCTGTCCTCCGAGGCAGACACCTCTGCCATGGGCTCGCAGGCAGAGCAGGTAGTGGAGAGCAGGCAGCTGAGCTCCACGAACGACACCCCATCCCCTCCAACGTCCTTTGCAGCACCCGACGCGACGGTGGCAGGCAGCTTGCCGGCAGGCGAGACATCATCGCCAGCGGCGGCTGCGTCAGCCTCCCTGCCACTGCCGCTGCCTCCCCCGGTGACCACGCCGCCTGCAGCGGCAGTTCCGCAGCCGCGCCTGCTCACCCCCAAGCAGCTCATCAAGCTGACTGGCAGCCGCACCGCCTCCCAGGGCTCCTCTACCAGCACAGACCTGCACACCCTGCGCACAGGCGACAGCCCAGGACCTGTGCCCCCGCCGCCCCCGTCTGCCGGGCTGCGCTCGCCGTCCACCCCTTTCACAGCCTACAGCACGGCCCCGGCCGCCGCCTCTCCTCCGCCAGAGACGGCGGTCAGCAAGGCTCTGTCGCCCGGAGGGGGTTCGCCAGCGCCGCGCAGCCCCGCCGCGCCTGCGGCTGATGGGCAGGGCGACGCAGCTACCTCCGGCACACCGAAGGGCGGCCTTAACGGCGTCCATGTGGGGCCTGCCAAGATCCTCAAGCGCCGCAAGGAGGGAGAGCGCCCAGAGGTGTGTCTGGATGTGCTGTGCATACTACTGTCATTGAATGCAGCCAATGCACAGCATGGTCTGTCTATGTCTCTTCACACACCCTTGTGATGTCAACATGCCTTGTGTATGTGCAGGTCGTCTCAGACGCAAGGGTGTCAGAAGGGCCCATCTCACTGCCAGCAGGCGCTGAGCCCAAGCCTGAGGGAACTGTGGATGCTGCGCCACGAGCAGCAGGGAAGAGGACGCCTGAGCCTCAGGGGAAAGGCCCATCACAAACACCGCCGAGGCCCGCTGCTGCAGAGAGCAGCAGCATGGGAGCGGAGGCTGTGCTGCTGCGCATCGAGGCCATGCACAAGAAGCTTCTTGCCCAGCAGATGGCAGCGCAGGCCAACACCCTAAAGGGCCTGAAGGAAGACATGCGCAAGGAGACCAAACGAATTGAGGCGACCACTCAGGCGCAGGTATGCTCACTCAATCGTACCCCCCAATTGCAGCTCTCTTTAGGAGCACTTCAAAGTCACCATAGACCTCAACATTTTTGGCAAGACTGATTGTATACTAGACGCGAGAAGAGACTGATGTCTGGTTATGAAAAAGTTGCTCAAATTTGTGCGTTCGCCCTTGTGCAGGTGAACAGGCTGATACAGAAGCAGGCGGAGACGATAGAGGCGGAGCGCACGGTGCTGATGGCGGAGCAGCACAAGGACCTGGAGAAGCTGATAGCCGCCATCTCGGCCTCTGTCAACCGCGACCTGCCGCTGCGCATCGAGGAGATGATGCGCCGCGAGGTGGCCGGCCTGGGCGGCAGCGTGGCCGGCACCTTGGCCGGCAGCCTGCGCTCGCTTGTGGGTCCCGCATGCCAGGCCGCCCTCGCTGAGGCCCTCCCCCGCGACCTCGCTGGGCCCCAGCTGCAGGCACGCCCCCCTTTGTCTCTTCTTCAAAAGGAATGACCTGACGCTGCTGTCACAAGAGAGTCTCCTGGCCAGAAAGCAATCCCAGCTGCTCTCTGGATGTCTTGGTTGCTTGAACAATGCTCACTGTTCTGGTGTAAACCCTTCTCGTTGGGGCTGCTTGTGGGATTCCATTATAATCTGCAAGCACGTTGATGGCCGGTTCTTGGTGGCGGCAGGGGGCGCTAGAGAAGGCGTTGGGGACGCAGCTGCGCACCGCGCTCACAAAGAGCCTGCAGGACAGCTTCCGCAGCACCTTCCAGAGCACCCTCATCCCTGCCTTTGAGAGCGCCTGTCAGACCATGTTCTCCCAGGTACATGCCAGACGACCCAAAGTTCTGCCATTGCTGCTTGCAGCACCATATCTCTGTCTTTTATCCGGAACGGCGATACGTATGGAGTGTGCTCTGCATGCTTCTGAAACAGTGTGCACATTGTGTGACTTTGCCTGTGCACGTGCAATGACCGTGTGAGCGCTGGATCACAGGTCCAGGCGACGTTTGCTGGCGGGCTGGCGGAGCATCTGCAGGCTGCGGGCGGAGCCAACGCGGCAGTGGTGGCCTCGCTGAGGGAGAGCGCCAGCCGCGTGGGCACCGCAGCCGACGCGCTGTCCAGCCAGGTGTCCGAGGGGCAGCGCCGCCTCTTGCAGCTGGCCGAGGAGGCCGCCACAGGTGCACCTCCCCACCCCCGTCCATTGCTGCGCCCCTGAGAGGCTGCAAAAATGCCATTGATGTTCTGCATGTCTGCAGCATCACAGAACCTGTGCGTCAATTTGCACTTATCATTTGTGTGTGGACTGGCAGCAAAGAAAGTATATCCGCCTGACAATCTTTGTGCCATTCTGTGCTTCAGGCGGGTCCCGGCCGAGGCTGCAGGCGCTGACGGTGTCTCAGATCGAGGCTCGCGTGGAAGACCCCACCATAGCACTGATGAAGCTCCTGAAAGAGAACAAGTGAGCCTCCCCACCGCCCTGGATATTGCTGCTGCTTTTCATATTTGACACCAACTTATTCACCGTAGGATAACTAGTTTTGACCTTGAATTAAAAGGTGTCGAGAGGCATGACGGAGGTCGGCGGGTGCAGGTATGAGGAGGCATTTGGGCGGGTGCTGGACATGGCGGACGTGGGCAGGGTAACTTGGCTGTGCCAACAGCTGGATGCGGCGGAGCTGCTCAACCAGGAGCCGCTGCCCCTCAGCCAGAGCGTGCTGCTCTCCCTCATGCAGCAGCTCGGCAGCGATCTCGCCAGGGTCCGCCTCCTCTTCCCTTCCTTCCTGCACACCTGCTCAACCTCCCTGCCCGCCCCTTTCCGCATCACTGGCTCCTAGCTCTTTCCTTTGGCGCTTGTGTGCGAGGTGCATGATACCATTATGAGTGCATGCAATGCCAGGAGGCTGTGTGAAGGCTTATGGGGGGGTTGCATGTGCAGGATACGGGCATCAAGCTGCAGTGGCTGAAGGAGGCGGCGCCGGTGCTGGATCCCAATGACACCATGCTGGCGCCCCACATGCGCCAGATCCTGCAGCAGCTCTTCAACGCGCTGCAGGCATGCCAGTCGGGGGCCGCGCCCAGCGATGCGCGCGCATGCCGCCATGTCATCCACCTCGTCAACTCCCTGCTGCACCAGTGTCACTGACGATGGGAATTCGCAGCTGGACAACGCTGGGTGCACGAGCTTGGCTCGCTCGAGCTGCGCAGCTATTAGAGGAGAGTCGCACAGTGTAGATCATTAGAGACCTGTTTTGCGAAAGCACCATGGTGAAGACTGCCATAGTGTCAATGAGATTGCTTGCTGAATGACATGAATCACATGATCATGAACCTTCTGCATGGTGCTTTGATATTGCTGGAGCTGCTCAGAAATGATGTTTGTTACAAAGTAGCGTGTGCTTACAATGGAATTTAGTTAGGACACGAACAGCATAGTGGTAATGGCTTAAGGTGTTCCCAACCTACGCTACAAAAGCGCTTTGCTCAACATCAGCTGTCCATATGCGTTGCGAGCGCCTGTAAACAGCCTCTTTTCTTATTGCCACGCATATGCTTTCAAATCACATGTATTTTTTTGCACACATCTCGTATGAGTGAAGGTGTTAATTAAGCTTATAAGCTTTACATTGCTGTGTATGCCAGGCCTGCAGCAATTCCCAGGCCAGCAACCAAGACTGCCCCAACCACAAACTCGTTACACGCAAATGGTGAGGACGCCTTGTCTTCTGCTACTGGTTTATCCACCGCGGCCTTCTTCCGCAATGGCCGCCACTGTTCTGGAGCTTCTTGTGTACTTGCTGCTCCTTCAGGCCAGTCAATCTACACAGACAGACATGCAACCTTCAGAACAGCATTTCTGGCTGTAAATAACTTCACTGAAGATTTCACAGTGCATTAATGGATTCACAGAGTCCTTGAGTGATAGGGGAACACTTGCCTGGCTGATTTGTACCACGTCCAGTGCTAGCAAGTCCTGCGCTGTACTGATGACCAAAGCATCTGCCTCCTCTTCGAGAGGATAGTCCGAGAAACACAATGGTGCCTGAAATCAAATCCGTTGTCAAGATATGGTAGTTCCTTTGTCAAGACACTAGCTCAGGAAAGGAGCAGCTTTCCCGTTAAGCATCATACCTTGAAGTGCAGCAGCGCCCTTTGAGGCATTGGCAGCCTGAACGCTGACTGGTAAAACTCTGCACCAGCCTGCAGCATTTCAGGCTTTGCATCTTCGCTCTGTGCCATGTCCTCTGCATCCATGAGCACCACTGCCATCCTCGCTCTCAAGCTGCGCCGCAAATCAGCCTGCACAGAACAAATACAATATCCTCACGGGCACTCCAATTCATGGCCATTTCTGCAGCAAGCTCTCGGGTGAAAATTGAGCATAAATCGACAGGAGGCACCTTCAGGGCGGCCACTGCGGTCTTCAAGGAGTCCCTTTTGTGCACAAAGGCTCTGCCCTCAATCACGCCTGTCATTCTCGCCTGCCCATGGGCGTCATCTCCGTCCCGCTGAACTGTTGCATGCACTACTCCTCAGCCATATGAATCAGCATGCCCAATGCAAGGCCAATGCAACGCCACAACAATTTTATTGCAGTGCCAAAACCTTGCACTTTGCTTATGTCTAATCCTGTCCGGGCGGCTCACCTATGTCTGAAAAGCAGTCAGGAGCAGTCAAGAGGTCTACAGCCATTGCAACACCATCTGAGCTCTGGATATCAGCCAGGATGGCGTCATCCTCCAATGGATTGCCCGTGGGGCTGCAGGGGATGGACTCTGCAATGGCGTGGCTCTCCCTTGCTAGCACAGCCTCAAACTGCTGCCGGGCTTCCTTTGCCAAATTTGTGACTGTGCATGAAGCATCAACTGGGAACCTATAAGCAGTGCCAGAACAGTCAGTCTGCCAAAATCAAGTAGCCCCACAATTAACAAGTCTTGTGGCGACAGAAGGGGCGACTGGCGGAAGCTGAGCCACACCTTGTCGTCACCATGGCTAGATTGGCAAGCACAGGTGCAGGCTTGCTTTCGCAGGCCTTCAGGCCTGAGGCATTAACGGCATCCGCGGGGAAGTGCTTCAAGGTAGTTTTGCGTGTGCCCGAGCACACATTCAGCAGTAGCAGATCCTTCTCCTCTAGGGTAGCACAGCATTTGTCAGTCCCAGCAAGCTGACTGCAGATTTTATCCTTTAGTTGGTGATTGGAAGCTTGGCAGAATACCAACCTGTGTCAAGGCATGCGGTGCGCAGACTCGTGAGCGCCCGGCAGAGCTGGGCATTTCCGGCAGCAAAGGCTGCATCAGGGCTGAACAGATACAGCCCCACCACTGCAAGGCCTGGACAAGCACACAAGGGAAGTCATCAATGAGGCCAAAGCTCCACCATCTCAGGCGCAAATAATATGACGTCCACAGCTTCAAATGGGCAGAACCTTGCCTCCAGGCACCAAGGAAGCTACTTGCGTTGCATGCTCAGCAACCCAGTCATCCTTGATCTCAATCTGCACGCCTGATGTTGAACTTATTTTCGCCTTCTGTCCTGATTTCTTTGCACTCGCTTGGGGCTGTCCACCCTGCACTGTGACCGCCTGAACCTCTCCCTGCGCGCGTCTGCCATTGTTTGCAATTTTTCATCCAGTTGCATCGGTTTTAATGGATCTTGTAGGATTTATTTTGCTCACCTCCACAGGTGGAGTCGGGATGAGAAGCAACACAAAGTCTCGGTTGCCAAGCCCCAGGCGGCCGATCAGAAGACCAACCTTGCAGTAAACACATTGTTACAATATTTTGTGACTATGCATTACTTTGCTCACGTGGTACCAAGTTCTAAAAGCGCATGCCAATACCTGAGCTTGTGGTCTGCTCTGAGATAGGTGATCGAAGTGGGCGACTAAGCCGTCGTCAAATTGAAAATTTCGCATGATGTCAAAAAAGAGGATGTGAATTGCAGATAAAATCGATTGTTTGTCAATCCCCCAGGGGAACGAGGTCAACCAACTGTCGATGCAACAGTCACTTATTGTGTGTTACAAAATATCCATAGGAGCGTTAGGTGATGCAACCTCCGGAAACTAAAACAGGAGAAGCACCTATCTAGTGCAGTGCAATGCTTTTCAATTCGATCTCTGCAACGCAAGCAGATCTGCCCAGCCCTGGGCAATCTGGGCAGCTGCAGGCAGCCATTGACCAAAACTTCTGAAGAATGCAAAATTTCTGAAAGTGACATCCAGCTCTGATATTCACAGAATGCATTCACTACTACTGCTTTGTGTAATGTCTTACCGATTCTATGACCTGACCAGCCCCATCACTCAGCGCAAACATGAGGATTGCCCCAGCATGGGAAACATTGAGGGACTCCATGCGGCCTGCCATGGGGATTGTCAAGGGGCGGCATCTCAAATGAGCATCTGCTGAAAGGCCCTGCCCCTCATTGCCTAGCACCAAGCAGAGCCCTCCAGGACCTGGCGACGCTTCATCATTGCTGCTGCTCCTGGCTGCAAGGGGTCCCTCTTCAGTGTTGTCATGTGGCTCTGCTCCGAAGCATGTCAGATTGTGATGCTCTGCTATCTGACCGAGGCCCTGCCATACACGGTGGACAAAATTTAAGACATGCTAACTGAAAAGGCACAGAAAGCAAAATACGTATGGCGTATGCAGGCACCCACTGTGTCTATACTCTGCACCTGCCAGTCCCCGACTGCAATGGGCAGCTTGAAGGCAGCGCCCCGGCTGGCTCGCAGCGCCTTGTCATTGAATGGGTCACAGCACCCTGCGCCGCACAATGCATGCGTCAGTCTCGATATGGAGCACACCTGCAGCAAGATGCCATTGCTAGAGCTTCGAGGAATGCCCTGTCGTACTGATGGGGGCCTTTCCAGTAATCACCTGGGAGGAGATAGACACCATCCCATCCCAGACCAGCTGCTGTCCGCATCAAGCTGCCCTGCAGCATGCCAGCATCTCAGGATTGACTCGCACATAACGAGGGTGTCTTTCAAAGTCCAGACATAGTACTAGATCCTGTACTGGACATATTATCCAGGGGAAGAGGTGAAGAGACATACAACATTGCCTGGATCTTGCACACATTCCAGAGCTAGCAGCCGTTGGATCTGGCCTGCTGGGAAGTCCTTGGCAAAGTCTACTGTTGGACGCACATCCACCTCCGCCACAGCCTTTAAACCTTCGCAGCAACAAATCTGTGTTGCATCTCGATGGGAGCCAACAGCAAATTCATATGTCTGGAGGGGAGAGATTTGCTTGCATACCTGAGACTGATTCCAGGTAGGACAACTTCTTTAAAACAGGTTCGCTGACTCTAAAAGTGCGTGCTGCCGAAACACCTGAATGCAAGCCATTGGTGAGACGGTGACCACCATGCTCAATAGCAAGGTTCTTAGGAAGACGCTAGTGAAGCAAACTTTGAGTTCAGGATCCCTTGTACCTGGCAATTGGTCTACTTGCGGGCCAAGAAATAAAGTCTTTATTGTTGTGTGGCAAGCAATCTCCTGGATGGGAGTGTGTCCCACAATGAGGACCGATGCTGACTCCTCACGATATGCCCTGCTGGTCCGCAGTTTGCAGCAGTGTTTGACTGCAAACCAACAATCACTGATGAATTCAGCGCTTGTCATACTACCGGCATGCCAAATTTGACGCAGCTCTTCATGCTCCCTTGGAACAATCTATAGGGTCAGTGTGGTCTCACCATAGCTATTTGTGGTACTGGTGATTGTATCTGTGAGGGGTTGGCTTGCACTCAATACTCTGGGAAGCCCACTTGTCCCTGTGGGTCTCTTGCGCGTACTTCCTGACCCTTGAAGGAGAGATGGCAGTCTCCGTAGGTTGCACGGCCCGTGCTGCAAAGACAGAAAGGATCATGCAAGGTTGCTGTCATGATAACTTTCAGCAAGCTCCATGCCTGAAAAGGTTGGAAATTTCAGGTAGGCTGGAAAGCCTCACCCAAAAGGCATGGACACTCTGACGCATGTAGTAATGGTCACCGCTTACATTCCATGAAGGTATGGATATCCAACCATGAGAATCGGAGCAACAAGAGCAGATCGCTTTGCGTCATCACAGATCAACTTTCCCCACAGTGAATTACAAAAATCCGAGACATGGCCAATCAGAATGAAAGATGTATCTGACACATAAGTTTACAACTGGCCGATAGGATGTCATATTCTTGCAGGTTCGAATGAGAAAGGTTCCGACCTTTTTCATTCGGGGGTCGATATAACACTGACCTGTTTCGATACATTCCTTCCCTGAAGCTTTCGAATGGCTCCTTGAACAGCGAACATCCTTACCCAAATTCAAGAGCAGCACCTGCATCCCGTCTCGTACACAAAATATATGGACAATTCGTGCAGAAAAAGCACAACAGAGGAGGGCACCGAAAACATCTGAGATTGAAGGGCCCGAAGAGGCGCACAGGGAATGAAGAATATATCCCAATATAATGTTAAGGTATACCTTCATTTTCAGCATACGTGGCAAGCATTAAAGAATCAATAATACCCACTTGACATTCTTTAAATGTTGCCGTATCACTTCGGGCGCGGCATCCTTGTTGAGTCGACTGATCAAGGGTCCACGCTGTCCATGTTCCCAGTCAGCGAAATGTCCTATACATTTCTCAAGAGCTGAACCAGATGCTCAAAACGAGGCCGTCACTCTGACGCATGTACCTCCCGCATCGTGAATCAGGTCGCAATCAGGCATCGGGAGAGTTGACATCCCAAGACATAGAAATGCCAGTCAGTGATTTGGATTGTATGCATGCGCAATAGCTGCAATAATCCGGGACTTTATTGGTGCACTAATCACTGCGTGATTGAAACGGGTCACCTCTCCTTTCAGGCCAGAAAACCCTGAGACTAATACCATCAGTAACGTCAACCTCATGAATGTTGATTATTGGCGGGTAATTCAGGGACAATTCTTTCTCGCAGGTCCCAAAGAAGGGCAAATGGCGAAGCATGTAGGGGAATGAGGTCTACACGAGGAATAGATATTTTCTCCTCGCCTTGGAAATGACCGCAACTGGGGCGAAGGGACAGTTCCGCAACATTTTAGATGTGAGTCTTGCTGCAGCTTGCTCTGGCCCGATGCTTGCATGCCACGGCCTTGCTAAGTCCTGATGTCGCTGAACATGGAAGATCTGCACATGTTGGTGACGCGCTTCTGGGTGGATCGCAGTCTGCTATGGCCTTCCTCGTACGATCTGAGCCGGCAGGCCTGGCAGGGTATGACCTTCTGCAACGCGAACGCAAAAGCAGCCCCTCCGTGCAGCACTCTGATGCAGCCAGAAGTATTGCCTCCAACAGCCTGTCGGCCAGAACAACCTCACAGGACAGTGTGGGCAGGCCCAATTCCAACAGCAAGCTGGCCTCGAACCTGGAGCAGACAGTATCATTGGACGCCGTAATCAACAGCCTATGGCGCGTACAATCACAGGCGGGCGCTTCAGCGCGTGCTGCAGCGCCGGTCGTTGACACTCCCAGGCGTGCTGTTGGGCTGGCATTCATTGACAGCACGCCAAAGCCTGAACCGCAGAACCGCGCGCTGAGCAGCCCTCGCTTTCTGGCCGCCTGCTGCACGCCCCTGCAGCCGCCTGCAGCCGCCTGCTTGCCCAGCACCTCTGGCAGCTCCGCGGAGGCCACACCAGCTCAAGCTGCGACCGAAGGGCCGGCAACAGTGAGGACACAGGCCATTCACACAGCAGCCTCAGGGGCAGAGAATATTGTGTCATCTTCAGCGAAGCATTCAGCACAGCTCAAGCGCAGCCGTGCAGCATTTGAGACGAAGTCACCAGGTGTTCTGCTGGACATGACGTCCTCACCGGCTCCTTCCAGACCAAAGCAGCATGGCCTTCCAACAGCCACCAAGGTGGCAGGCAGGTCTGCGCAGAAAGGCACTGCAGCGAATGCTCTGGGCAGCCTGAGAGCCCAGCTGCAAGCTGCAGCGAGGCAGACGGCAGCCGCCGCAGCCGAGGAAGCTGAGTGCAGCAGCGCACAGGCGCCGGAGGACGATGCAGAGCATGACGTAAGCGAGGAGTTGCGCCGCGCGATTGCTGCGTGCAAGAGGCTGCGCGATGAGATGGAGAACATGGCCGTGTGGGGGCCGGCAGTGGGGGACCTGGCCGCAGCTGTGGAGCTGGAGGAGCCAGAAGAGGCAACGCCGGCACCTGCTGCACCACTGCGCATGCGCCGGGTCAGTGCACGCCACTCGGATTCGACCATCCAGACCATTGGTGTCACTCTAGCATGGCTCATATTTCTAACCAACCACTTGCATCATCTTCATGGTGGTTTTGGTGGTTGCAGGTCAGCTTCAATCTGCCGGAGCCACCGCTCAAGCCCAAGGTCAGCACCGCTCCTGCCAGCACCTGCTTTGCGAGCGTCTCTCCGAGAAAGGTGCAGCCCCTTCCGTCCTCAAGCCCCAAGGCGGGCATTATGCAGCCTGCAACAAGCCTTGCACAGCAGCGCGCAGTGCTCATAAGTCTTGTCCTGCAGGTGGCGCCGTGGTCCCGGCAGCAGCAGCCGGCGCTGTCGAAGAGGAGGCCAGGCAGCCAGTCGCCGCACAAGCCCTTGAGAGGGTCGCGCCTGCCGGGCAGCCCCCACCACTGCTGGGCTCGCCCCTCTGCCCAGGCCACGCTGCACACCGTACCCCCGCACCTGCCCGCAGCAAGCCACCCCGCCAATCCCCCACAAGTGCGACATCCTGCTTGCTCATTTCCCTGTCGCACTGGCAGCTGTTTCTTGCCTACCGTTGCCAAGCCAGGCGTGTCTTTGCATGGCTGATGTAAGAGTATGCCCCACCTAGAGGCCATGCTGGCCTTGGGGTTCAGTGGACTACAATTGTGGAGGCGGTGGGGAATCAAGAAACTACAGGAGCTGAGAGCCAACGATGTGGGGTGTGTGTCACAGGATGCCAGGGATGATCACGAGGCGGAGGAGGAAGAGGTGGGACTGCTGAATTTGGTGCGGCGCCTGTCCTATGAGCGGCCTGCGCGGCTCCACAAGCGAGCGCGCCTGTCCCCTGGCACCCCAGTGCCGGCCAAGCTGGTGCGCTGCTTACACTCCCGCACAGCAGCACCCAATGATGTGCCCTTTTCCCGCCCTGTACATAATAGGGTTGATCCGTGAAAAGCACTACTTGCACTTTGAATAATTGTAAGAGCGGCAGGCATTGACAAGTGCTCCTTTGGCCTTTGCCAGGTCTGTCCTTCACGCATTTTATCCAGTGGTTCCAGGCTATCTAACAAGGTGTCCCACCTGGATGTCAGCAAGGCCAGAGGAGCACAAGTGACGGTGGGCACCCCAAAAGACCTCTGCGCTCGGCGCTCGCACGGCCCCGATGTGTGCGTTCCTCTTCTAGCTAAGAAGAGGGTGTGCTGTGGGCAGGCGCCGGCGGCGGACATGGTGGAGCAGGAGTTGAGGGAAGCGTTCATGAACAGCAGCCTGGCGCAGCACTGGCTGGCGGGCGAGGAGTGGGCCGCCCTCGACTACAACGGCCTTGTGCTCAGCCACGCCGCCGCCTCCGCACACCACGCCAAACACCGGGAGGTAAGCATTCCCGTACCCGTAACATCTCCAAGCAAATGCTCTGATACTCATGCTGCTGCTGTGCTGAGAAGTGTCACAGATGTTCTTCCCTGCCCAGAAGACTGTGGGAATATTGCAGCGGCGGCGGCAAGAATGCATGATGCTGATGCAGGTGTTGGAGCGCATGACAGTGAGCAAGGGGCAGGAAGCTGCCGAGCAGCTGATAGAGCAGCTGGACAGGGAGTGGCAGCAGCTGCGGTCCATCCGGCAGCGCTATGCTTCAGCACCCACTGCAGCGCAGGGCGCGGGAGGCTTCGGGAGCACAGAGCCCCGGCAGACCCCGGCGAAGAGCATCCTCAAACGGCGCTCGCTGGGAGCCCTGCGAGAAATCCTGAGCCAGATGCCTGTCTGCGAGGCGGAGGCCGGCTCAGCTTCTCAGGCAGGGGACAACATGAAGGCACTCATGAGTATGGCTTGACCGCCTACAGATTTAATTTTTCAAAGCACTGCTGACAATGATAAATAGACCCCGATTTAGTGGTACATTTACTTTGAACAGCATGTTGCAAATTGTCACGGTGACAATTATTCAACCTCATACAACTTTGATCTGACCCCGTTCTGATCAAACGGACTTCTTGAGTAGGTCAGCTAGGACATGCTGTTGCAAACTTATTTCAAGAGTCTTGTGAAATTGCGCACCATGACTGGACGATAGAGGGCACAAGCTTACTTAAGCTACAGTTGTATTACGTGTGTGTGAGGTCTGTCGGAATTTATGCACTGAGCCATGAGCAACTGTACACTTCACATATGAGACTTGAAATTGTGACTGTACAGGCTTGAATGTCGAATGCATTACATACGTATACTCGCTCTGTCTATAAGCTTTGTAAATATCCCTTGCAGCCCTGAGAGGAGGCAATTCATGGCTCGAGCATATCTCCAGGCCTGCAATAGCTATTTGACAATCTAGAAGCTCGTTATGGCAGGCAGACGACAGCATGCTGGACACAAAATTGCTAATGTGAAGAGCTATCGATGCTGCAATATCAGCATTGCGGTGAACAAGAATATTCTTGTTAGTCTTGTACTGATATTCTCTTCAGCCACCATGATCTATGTGGCACACACATCCTCTCAGTAAGTCTCTGTAGCTACAAGAAGGTGCACGCCTCCTCTCTCAACGCAAGCTACAATTAATGCAATTCTGCCAGTCGGACCACACATGCTCACAGACTGCCAATGGTTCCACAGATCCAGATCCTCTCCACTCACAGGAGCCCTTGCAGCATTCACTGTGGACCGAGACATTGCAATGATTGCTTATGTTCTCATCTCTGCACAACATTTAATTCCGCTCATTCAGACGTCGAATCATCAAAGATGCTGCTCTTCCTTGCCCGGCAAGAGATCTGTCAATTTCAACTTGTCTCTAGCTATCAATACCCCACATTACTGACAACTTTTGATAGTCAGACTGTCCCACGCTCCTCATGATGCCTCATAATAATCAATTCCACCATCTCCAAAGATTAAAATCTCCACCTGTAGGACCTCACAGTCAGGGAGCAAGTCACAAATTGATGGTCCCTCCGCTATGCCACAATAATGCTCCACAAGCCATGATCGAACTCAGCACGGCAGAGCTAGACTAAGAGAGGCCACAGGTGCGCGCTTCTGTCTGTTCAAGCGGGCATTTGCAGCTCCCCCGTAACTCACAATTTTTGTCCCACACGATGCCTTCGGCTGGGCCGCTATTCGTAGAGGGGATGCTGAGAGAGCGCAGGAAGCAAGCGCAGCACTCTCCGCTCGCTGCTCATGCCGCTGCAAGACCTGCGCAATGGGCGACAACGCTGAGAACCCCCCAGCAGACAACCCATCTGTGTTCCCGCTCTCAAGCACTCTTCTGCACAGCGATTGGTTTAGATCAGGCCCGCAAAGGAGTTCCTGCAAACAGGATCCTGGAATACCGTATCTTCAGTGAAAACTGGGCATAGTGGTCTGCGCTGCCTGAGAAGCTCTCCCTTGTGAAGCTTGTTTAAGGAAGTGTAAAAGGCACGCACCCCGCGCAGGGCCTCGAAAAAGCAGAAGAAGATGGCAGAGTTGAGGCCGTTGGAGAGGGAGCGGGGCCCGACGCCGCGGAAGAAGGGAGCGGCGCCGCGGCCCTCGGCCATGACTCGCGCTGATGCCGACAGCAGCGTGGGCCTGCTGGACGCGGAGCACATCATCACCGTCTTCACCACGTCCAACGGCGTTGTCACCGCCGCAGCCGCCGCCCCGGCCGCTCCGCCGATCAGCAGATCCTCCGCCACCGTCGGCTGCATCAGAAGCACCACCCATAATCATTGCCTGCTTTGGCCTGCCTCTGGGGCCGACTCAACCCACATCGAATTACATCTGTGGGAATCTAGAACTTGCGACAATGATGAGGTCCACATGATTTTGCGTTACTCACGTCAGCATTCTCACCAAGGGGCTGTCAATTACACTTAAGAGATAGCTATCCTGCTGGAAGTAGCATGTGCACAACCGACAAACCTGTCCTGCATGCACCAACCTCTGACATGTGCGCCAGCAGACGAAAGCATGCAGTGCGGCAAGAAACACGCACCTGTCTGCCGCCAAATACCCTGCTGTGGAGGGGCCGCAGGCTCTCGTACACCGCAAACTTCACCGCCATGTCCGGGACGTCCTCCAGCAGCGTCGGCACAAACCCCTGCACACCACAGCTATCATTCTTTGTCCTCTGGGTTTGATGCAACAGACTATCTGTACAAAGTTTGCACCATTTTTCGATCAAGTGTATCGTGCTGCACAGCACCATGAAGAGGGACAAGACAATGCTGGTGGTGATTGGCGGAGTGGCACATACCGTGAAGAGGCTGCGGACACCGGCTGCGCGGACGAGGGACTGGGCGGCTGCAATGGGGTTGGGGTGCAGCCCGGCCTGGACGCTGCGGATGCATACTGCGAGAGGCACCTTCACCACGCTGCTGCCCACCGCCGCCGTTGCTCCAGCCACAAATGCCAGGCCCCCTGCATGGTATTTCGCAAGTGAGGACGCAACAGGCATGTTGATATGGCAAAGCAGCAAAGAAGGCACCACATTTCTGCCAGGGTTTGTCACGGCTGTCTCAGGCTGAGCAAAGCGCACCTTCTTGCAAGTCTGTGTGCCTGCGCAGAGCGTTCTTGGTGGTGCTGTAGAACGCAAAGTAGGTGCCAATGATGATGCCTGCACCGGTCGCCGCCCCAAACACGCCTTTGTACAGGCCCCGTAGGTCTGCCAGGCGTTGCTGCATGCCTGTGGTCAGTGTGGCTGCACCACGGCCTCCCTGACTGCTCGCGAACTGCAATGTCCCTTGGCTAGCGCTTGTGGAGCCACGGCCTGCATTCCTCATATTCCCTCCTGCATGCATAGAGAGCCATCATTGCTGGGGAGAGGAAACTTGTGCGATGCTTCTTGGCAATGTGCATTCATCTCAGATGGAACATGCACGATTGAAAAGTCGTGACGCTGCTTGTATGCTGTATCACACAATGTCACCCAGCGCTCAGGCCTTTTGGGAATTACCTGCTGCCCCAGACCGCCTTCCGATCTGCATTTGCACCTTCAAGGTGTCCAGCGGGTGTATGGTGCCCTGCGAGGCCGCTCTGGCCATAGCTCCTGCCATCACATCGTGCACGGGCTTCTGATCAGGCGGGGCTGGTGGTGGAGGTGCATATGACTGTGATGGGACAGCTCCATCTCCGCCAGCCTGCATAACACCATCAGCCCGTTTGCTCTGCCATTCTCTGTCTTCGGTCCAGAGGAACAGCAAATTGTTTTCCTACCATCGTGTGGCTCAACCACACCATACAATTTATATTTCTATGCCCAGTTCATTTTGCTTAGATGCTGCAAAAGAGCACCTCAGACATTCACGATGCCTATGTTCACACAAGTAATGCTCTTTATTATGCAAAAAACCTACATCGCATTGAGAATGTCAGTCTTGGGACGCATTGATGTTCAAGTAGACTTCACTATACCTTTGATGGAGAGCGCCTCATACGATTGACATCGATCAGACCCCCTCAAGAGGTTGTCCAAATCATGCAAACATTGCTGACGAATTTATTTCTATAGTCTCGAGCGACAAAATCAGCAACCTTTGGGCAAAGAATATTTCGTGATCAACACTCTCAATAGAGGGACGACGGCTACACTGTGTATCGTTCACCAGACTTCTGTTTTTAATTTGACTAAATTTTACAGATCTTATGTCAACATAGCCTCAGGAGGTGTTGCTGCTTATGTCAGATTTGAGAGGAGAAATTGTGGCAAGCTGGAGCGCCTTGAGCTTTAGGTTAAGACCCACTTTTAGGTTTCCATCATTTTCTCGACCCCTTGCTGATCCAGTGGCCTCAAAAGTGTGGGTGATGTGGAGGGTGCCAGCGTTTATTATTATTATTTGTTATTATTATTATTATTACATGGTCGGCAAACCCAAAGCCAGAGGCCATAGGGCATACATGCAGGGCGTCTGCAGCCACATCTGCGGGTTTATTTTATGCAAATGTTGCCCCTATAGTGAAAGCTATCACACCGCATGCACACAAGTCTTTTGCATGTCTCAACCCTATCAGAGTGGCAGACGGCTGCTATATAGCGTGATCGGGTATCCCGGATGAGCCATCGATAATTCATGAATTCATGGTCATCGGCATCAATCGATGATCGAAGAATCAGGAGTGCCAGTAACGGTATTCATTCAATGTGTGGTAGTCTACCAATGTCACAACAGTGATCCCAGCTGGCTGATCTGCAGACTGAGCTCTCCCAGGGATAATGATCAGTGATCAGTCCAGCTGGCATGTCATGTGCCACAGGCACCTGTCGTGTGTCACCCCGTGATCATGGTGCCCACGCCCTCGTCTGTGAGCAGCTCCATGAGCAGGGAGTGCGGCTGCCGGCCGTCAATGATGTGCGTGGCACGGACGCCCTGTGCCAAACACCTTGTGCAGCACTCCACCCTGCCAAGCCAGCACATCAATCAACCACAAGCACTTCTTGAGACCACAGTGGGTGAGTTCTTTCCAGACTTGCACTCAATCTTGTCCGCTTTACGTGAAGAGTGGTCTATGGTGAACCTACTTTGGGATCATGCCGCCTGCAATGATGCCGTCCGCCACGAGTTCCCTGACTTGCCGGATGTCCAGCGCAGTGAACTTTGTGGATACGTCGTCCTTGTCTCTCAACACGCCGGGCACATCTGTCATGAGAATCAGCTTCTCCGCCTTCAAAGAAGCCGCAATCTGCAAGACAAGCACACACTCTCTTGTAACCATAAGCTCACAGCCAGCTGCATGCTGTTGGATTCATGGTGAAGGCACCGGCTGGCGCTGCGCACCTCTCCGGCAGCAATGTCTGCATTGACGTTCAGCGCCTGGCCGTTGTTGTCTGCCGCCACTGAGGCCACCACAGGCAGGTACCCTGTCTCCACCAGGGTGTTCAAGAGCCGCGGCTGGATGCTGGTGATGTCACCCACAAAGCCAATCTGCTTCTCAACCATCTGCGCATCACACAAAGGATTATCGCAAATAATTATTGCCCAACATCCTTCACAACTCAAGCCTGCAATGAGGTTGTTTGTGTTTCCATTTGTAAGACATGACCCACGATTGTCGACCTTCAGCAGCTGAAGCTCAGGTCTTTTAAGAAATCCCATGCAGTCAGCACCTGGCGGGCCCTGATGAGTCCGCTGTCCTTTCCACACAGGCCGACAGCCTGGCCTCCAGCCTGCTGGATGAGGGTGACCAATCCCTTGTTCACCCGACCTCCCAACACCATCTCCACCACATCCATCGTGGCGCCTGCACCATCACCGCATCCTCTTGTGAACATGGTCGTTTACTTGACAGGCAGGCAAAGTGGACCTGAGACCTGCTCAGCTTCTTGCATGGAAGAATGACAAACAAGTTGCAGGCGCACGCACCGTCCGTCACACGCAGGCCATTTTTGAACTCTGCCACAATGCCCAACTTTTCAAGCCAGGAGTTGATCTCTGGTCCACCGCCATGTACAAGCACTGGCCTGATGCCGACCGCAGAGAGCAGTACCAAATCATTGATGACCCCCGCCTGCAATCCGCAAATGTGATAAATCAACACTAGGGGACCGCTCATGCTCTATTTCCTTTCAAGCTGCATTGTAACCCTTACAAAAATTGCTGTCGCTCAGACTAGCCGTTGGGAGTGTTCACCTTCAGTGAGGGGTCTTTCATAGCTGCTCCTCCATATTTGATGACCACCGTCTTTCCCGCAAAACGCTGCAGGTAGGGTAAGGCCTCTGATAGGACAGAAACTCGCTCAAAGGATGTGAACTGGCGTGCCTGGGCAGCACAAAACTTTGCTTTCCAAATGCCAAGTTCACGTTGACAAAGACAAGCGGGAAATCAACTGATTTATCAGGCTCTGCCTGCAGCCCTGATTGGATCAATGGGGAGCTATGGATGCGAGAAAGCTGACTCCTTCATTAGAAATCATTAGTTGCTATATACTCACAGTATGTGCAACAGGAGTCTAGGTCTATTCACCTGAGGGGGAGCCTCAACGGCTACAGCTGCTTGCACTAGTGACGTTTGCCGTCTCCTAGACACAGCCTTGGATGACAAGCGCAATGTGTTTGTAAGTGTCCTTGTCGATTGGACTGCACCCCTGCTGCTTAATAAGAGGGCTGGCGAGGGCCGCTTAGGAATAACAGCACACGGAAGTGCCATCCACGCTCCTTACGAACCAGACAGGAATGATCTTTCAAATGCACTGTATAAGCACGGCATCTATGGTAGGGAAGGCTTTAGTCGGAAAAGTCTGCCCCCGAGACATGTGAGCGTACATGTGATCAGTGACCTGGCAAGACAGTAATCTTACGTCATCACTGCCGCTTGAGCGCTGTTGAACATCGATTGCTGTTGAGTTTTGCAGGAGTACAGCCGATCGAAGCAGTTTATTGTCCGATCGCTTGCATCCAATAACAGGGCCAACTTCCATGCAGAGTCTGTGACCAAGTGCCAAAAGTATTGAACAAGATGGACACTTATGATTCTGTGCTTGTTGTCTGTGGCACCATCGTAAATTGTTTTTATACCTATTAATGATGGTGACATTATGATCTTCTATCAAACGGTGCCTTACCCTGACTGCAGTTGCGGAACAGCATGCCTACATACAGTATCAGAGGCATTGAAGTGCAATTCCCTCACGAGGCGTACGAATGTCAAGTAAGTATTTCTTTGTTCTTTATTTTTTGCACTTGAACCAGGAATGTATCTGACAAGATCGCCAACATGAACAGGTCACATACATGGAGAGGGTCATCACTGCACTTCAGGAGGTGTGCGGCCTGCAACTTGATCCCTAAATCGCTCTGGCATTCATTGTTGGTATCCGGCATGTGTATTAATCGCTGGAACGCTCTGTGACCTCCTTCTCATCATGCAGGGAAAGAACGCTCTGCTGGAGAGCCCCACTGGCACAGGGAAGACTCTCTGCTTGCTCTGCGCCACCCTGGCGTGGCAGGAGTCTTTGAAACAGGGAAAGGTAAGAAAAATGCAAAATTATATTTCTCACACCAAGAAAAGCTTCGAATGTATGCATGAGGCTCTGGCTGTCAACATGTGTGAAAGAGCTGCTCGCGCCTCCGCAGGCAGCGGCAGCGGCTCAGGCTGCCAGCAGGACTTGTTTCGAGGGGGAGGTGGAGCCGAACCCGAGCAAGAGCTGGGCGCAGATGACGGCAGAGGGCCTGGCCGACCTGCGCAGCGGCGATCCATCCGCCAGCCCCACCATCATCTATGCCTCACGCACCCACAGCCAGCTGGCCCAGGTCATGGGCGAGCTGCGCACCTGCGGCTACAGGCACGCTCCTGCCACTGCTACAATTTTACGCTCATTCCTGCCTACAGATTGCGCATTGTGGGGATGGACACACAATTTTATGACAATGTTGAGAGACTCTGTGGCGGTGGTGCAGGCCTCGCGCAGCTATCCTGGGGTCGCGGCAGCAGATGTGCCTAAACCCGGGCGTGAAGCGGCTGCCCGGTGGCACAATGAACCAGGCCTGCCGCGCCCACGTCAGCTCCCGCACCTGCAGCTGGTGCGCAAGTTGATGTGGTTAAACTATGGGCTATTTGGGGAGTCACTGCGCAAGTGCTGCAGGCCCTACTGGGTTCAGCTCTTCTTATCCTTCCCCTCTGCCATCCAGCAGCGCCTCATCACGGCCATCTTTGATCTGGCCGCATAGGATTACAGTGTGCAGATTATTGCTTTATTTTGTACCCATTCATTCCGGCAACACGGGAACGCCGGTAAAACAGCGTTCATGGGCATGGTAGGAGAGCGAGTGAGTGAGGAGGGTGTGCACTGGCGCAGGTACAATAAGGTGGAGAGCTGGACGCGGATGCACCCGGACGCCAACGGGGAGGCTCTGGACATCGAGGAGCTGGTGCGGCTGGGCAGCTCGGGCGGGCCCTGCCCCTTCTACCTGTCGCGCGACATGGCGTCAACGGCACAGATCGTGTTCATGCCCTACAACTACCTGGTGGACGCCAAGATCCGCGGCGGCATCAAGATGCTGCACTGGGACAACGCCGTGCTCGTCTTCGACGAAGCCCACAACGTGGAGGTGACCATAGCCCTCATCTGCTTATGTTTGAAAATGGAAGTGGTGAAACATTTCACTTGTCATACTGCCACAACGCATATTCACCAATATGTGATGAACCATCAAGTGCATGCTCAGCAGCAATTTGCATAGAAGAGGGGTGGCGTGTCGGTGCCATGGCAGGGCGTCTGCTCGGACGCGGCGTCGTTTGACCTGACGGGGGCGCTGCTGGGGACAGCGCTGCAAGATGTGCAGGCTGCGGTGGAGGTCGCCCTCTTGAAGCGCGATGGCGAAGCCCAGGTCCGCACACTGCCCAGCACGGCCCAGCACATTCAACCCTGATCATGCTGATTTCATTCTGCCCAGGGGGAGCCAACCTGAGCTCATGCAGTGCGCAATCTCGCTCAAGCCAGTCGTCGGCCATAGAATCTCAGCAACAGGATAAGGAGGACCCTATCACATCTGTTCATCCGGCTGGACGAGGCTCGCAGTCACTGATGGCAATCATCCAACCATTGATTCACCTGACGAAGCAGCAACCACTATCTTGCATGTGGTGCAGGGCGGGCCAGCGGCGGAGGGGCCCAACTATTTCCAGTTGACCCAGGACCTGCGCATGTTGGGAGCGCTGCTGAGCAAGCTGGAGGGCGCCATTGCCAGCCTGGCCGCCTCGGCAGGCAACAACGGGTACACCGCCAAGGGGGAGTTCCTGTTCGAGCTGCTGGCCAAGATCGGCCTCAACACAGACAACCACTTCCACATGGAACGCCTGCTGGACGAGGCTGCAGACCTGCTCAGCGGTGCAGCAGCAGAGCAGGGTCGCAGGTGGGCCCCTCAATTTCTCCAAATTGACGAGCTCTTTTTATTGACCATTTATTGCAGCAAGTCTGTATTCGCATCCCAGGGGCATGCTATCTGTTGCTTGTTTTCAAGAGCAAGTGGGCACATGGTTGTGCTGGTGTACAGAGTCATGATACTCATACTATGGCGGCCCGGTGCAGGGGCAAGGGAGGCAGTGACAAGCTGCAGGAGGTGGCGGACATGCTGCGGCTGGCCTTCTCCACGTCAGAGGCGTCCCTGCCCGGCGGACGCCCCAGCTGCAAGGGCTACCGCGTGCACGTGCACAAGGAGCGCTCCAAGAGTGCGCCCCCTGCAAGCACCCTTCTTTTCAATTCTGCTGAGTAATTCGCTTGTTATGGCCGCCATCCTTCTATCCAGGTGTGCAGTTGCAAGTGCTCATGAAGGGACTCCCAAGTCAACTAGGAATTTGGCCACCTGGTTATTGCCGCTGTGCTAACCAAGCATGGCCGAGATTGGCCTCATGCACAGTTTTTTGGAGCTGGCCTGCGGTGATCAAAGATATTTGAGATATTTGTTGATGGTGGAGCGGTGCATGTATGCAGGCGGGCAGGAGGTGCCGACGCTGTCGTACTGGTGCTTTGAGCCGGGGGTGGCCATGGCGGCGCTGTGCGCGCTCAAAGTGCGCTGCATCCTGCTAACGTCCGGCACGCTGGCGCCCCTGGACAGCTTTGCGCAGGAGCTCTCCCTCGACTTCCCTGTCACCCTGGAGAACCCCCACGTCGTCAACACCTCCCAGGTCCTCCCACTTGATCCCTCTAGCACCCAATGGTTCTCATGTTTCAATATCATTGGTGAATACTCCATCACCCTTGCATTTCTCCCACCTGTTCACCCTCACACCCAGTAATCGAACATTGGGTTAGCTGTGCCGACCACATGATCAGGCTGCTGTTTAAGTGCTGCCATTCCCACCTGCGCTCTGCTCCTCACATTCACAGTGCCGACTTCTCAGAGACCTGCATGCCTGACAGCCAATAGCGCCAAGGACACTAATGTTCGAATATCACAGAAGTATGTACCGCCCCTTTGCCTGAGCCAGGTTGTCTTCTTCACATCCCCACGAGGCCTGCAAGAATAGGGTGCCCTACCTTTAGGTCATCTGGTTAATCAAGGGCAGAGGATTACATGTACTGAAGCTGATGGGCAGCACATGCGCGCAGGTGTGGGTGGGAGTGGTGCCGGTGGGCCCCAAGGGGGTGGTGCTGAACAGCAGCTACGCGACGCGCACGTCCCCGGCCTACATGGAGGACCTGGGCCTGGCGCTGGCCAACTGGGCGCGCATCGTGCCGGACGGCCTGCTGGTCTTCTTCGCCTCCTACACCGTGCTGGAGGCCTGCCTGCGCCACTGGAAGGCCAACTCTGGCGACCAGCGCGGCGGCGTGCTCGGCTTCAACGGCACCCTCTGGGACCGCATCGTGCGCGACAAGCAGGCCGTCATCGAGCCCCGGGTCAGCCCCCGGCCCCTCACTTCTTCCTTTGATGTTCACCCAGTTTGTGTTTCATGCCCTGTTGTAGAACCAGGTGTTGGGGGAATATGCTGATTTCAGATAGCTGGGAGGAATGAAGGATGAGGTTGGGGTTCGTCATTCTGACTATTCTGCAGGCTTGTGAGGGTCTGCATGGCTGCGAGACGCAGTGAGCCTGTGAAGGTGGGGCTCCCAGTGCCCCAGAGCTCTTATATCAGTCCAGTTGATGAGTTGACGTGCTGCAGAGGAGTGAGGAGTTTCAGGCGGCGGCAGACGACTACAGGGCGAAGCTGAAAGACCCGTCGTCGCGCGGGGCCATCTTCTTTGCGGTGTGCCGGGGGAAGGTCAGCGAGGGGCTCGACTTCTCGGACCGCGCTGGCCGGGCCGTCGTCATCACCGGCCTCCCATTTGCCATGGTCACAGATCCCAAGGTGCATTCACCTGCTCCTGTTCCTGCGCCTGCACCTGCTCAGCACTTGCAACGACACTTCTGACATGGCAACTGCGATGCCTGCAGCTGCTTTCAGCTTGATCTTGGGCCTACTTTGCTTCAATGAAGATCAGTGCTGTCGGGAATGTGGCATCGGCATCGCGACTGTGGCATTTAGCCCTGAAGCAGCATCGCGACTGTGACCACTCAAGCAACTGTTTGTAAATTCAAGGCATTGTGCGCTGTCTCAAAGAGCCTCTGGCCGATTGTGCAGGTGCGGCTAAAGAAGGAGGTGCTGGACGAGACGCGGCGGAGCGCGGGCGCAGCCAAGAGGACCAGGGACGGGGCGGCTCCGGCGGTGCGGCTGACGGGGGAGGCCTGGTACAGTCAGCAGGCCACGCGAGCAGTCAACCAGGCCATGGGGCGAGTCATCCGCCACATGCATGACTACGGCGCCATCATCCTCGCCGACGAGCGTTTCAAGGTGCCTTCCACAATACTCTCATATCAGCCTTCCCCGCGTATCATCCAGCAAATACACTCTTGATCAACGCACGAAAAAGGGGTGGCCACCTTCAAGAGTGTATGCCAGCATTGAATCTGGGGATTGCATGCGCAGAGCGAGACCAACCAGCGGCAGCTGTCCAAGTGGCTGCGGCCGCTGTCAAAGACGCACACCAACTTCGGCGAGGCCGCCGCCTCGCTGCAGCGCTTCTTTGCGGACCACGCCAACTTCAAGGTGCCGCCCAGGGCTGCCAAGCTGGCGCCCAACCAGCCCAGGGACCTCGCCTTCTTTGGGACCAGCCGCACCGGGGGCAGCGGCGGCGGCGGCTCGCGGCCCGGAGCCCTCTCCACGGGCCCAGACCTGCTCCTCAGCAGCCTGGCCAACGTTCCATCTGCCGCGGATGCCAGTGGCTTGCCAGGTTGCATGTCCATCTCTGCAGCTGCCTGCTCTTTTTATGACTTGATACTCAATTAGAGCAGGAACTATGATATGCTAGTACTCCTATAGCTTGCATCGGACCTCTCGCACGCCAGGTCTGAGGAATGGACTGTAACATCATATCATTGTAGAATCTATCAGCAGTGACTGCGTTTGCACAGGGCTGCCCCAGAGGCATGGGCGGCTGTTGAGCGCGCTGAACACCGTAACAACAACCGCGCAAGGGGGAGGAGCTGCCAGGCAGGCCCAGCCCAAGGCCAACACTCTCATGGACGACCTGCTGCTCAGCCTGGACAGCAAGGGTTCCCAGCCAGCCAGCAGCTCACAAGAACCTGGGCCTTCAGCAATGCTCAGGCATAATGCGGCCAGGTGCACTTGCTGGCCCTTCTTTCGATCCTCTCTATGTCTGTCTGTAAACTCAAGAAGCCCTCCACAAGCAGGCTCCGGATGGCGGCACGAGCACCCTGTGCTGTTGTGCAGGCCAGGGCAGATGGCATCCCAGTCTGGGCTGCGAGGTGTTGGGCTCCGGTCAACGCAGCATGCCAGTGCCAGAGCCGGCGCCTTTGGAGTCTCCAGCAACGTGTGCGGCCCGCCAGACCTGATCAGGAAGCACCAGCAGAAGCTGCAGGCTGCGGCCACAGAGCAGGTACGCAGCCAGCCGAAGTAATACTGTGACTCGCCAGACCACCGCACAGTGGTCTCTTTGTGCATGCAGGGGATGCATATGTTGAACGCAGAGGTGACATAAGATTAACCGGCGCGCTTAGATTTGATGGCGCAATTGTATCTGTCTGCAGGCTGGCGCAGATGCAAGCCGCAGAGCGAGCTCCAGTTTGGCGTCTGGTAGTGATCGTGCGGCGCCTCAAGTTGCCGGTTCTGCCGTGCAGCGGCAGCCGTCCACCGGCTCTCAGCGGCCGCCCACAGCGCAGAGCAACCAGGAGAATTCTAACACAGCTCAGCAGCCTCCTGCCACCGGGTCAGTGTGTTCTTGCGCTTGTGCACACTAGAAGAGTGCACGCAGCGTATTGAGGTTGATGTTGTGTCAATGACCAACATGGAAGGCAAGGCAGGGAAAGAAGGCACATGCAATGGCCGGCCAAAGCTCTGCTGCAATTTCCAAGCATATGTGGGGCAGATTATGGGGTTGTAACTGCCATTTCCGGTGGCCACCCACTGGCGGTTCCTGCTGAGTATGCTTACTCTTGGGAAGAAGAGGCCTTTGGAGCACCTGGCTCCGCCTTCTGCTTTGTCTCTGTGCATTAAGCCGGTTGTGGTGGTGCAGGAGTGCTGAGGCACCAGCCAAGAAGCCTGCCAACCCGAAGGAGTACTTGAGCAAGCTGCAGACCGAGCTGCCGCGGGACGCGTATGACAGCATCGTGGCTCTGCTCAAGGCGTACAGGAGCAGCAAGGACAGCAACGCCCTCATAGACGGCGTGGTGACCGTGCTGCGGCCCAAGGAGCGCCGCCACCTGCTGCCCGGCTTCCACATCTTCATCGACAAGCCCAACCGGCCCTGGTTCGTGTGCTGCATCCGGTGCGCCCACCCTGTGGCTCTCCTCTGCTGCAATCTGCTCAGTGCAGCCTCATATTTCCTGAACAAGGTTTTGAAAGAACAGCTTAAGAGGCGCTGAACACATGGCAGCTGCGGCTGATGTATTGAAAGGCGCCCTGCCGAGGGGCGATCTTGCAGCCTTGGACATCAGCGCCCTAAACAGAACGGCCTCGCCAGTTCTTCTGGCAATATTGTGTGCATTAATGTGTGCATTCTCGGGACACATGCATGCAAGGTGGGTGCAGTGCAGGTTCTCTCCTGCAATGGCAGAGACATTCATGCTGAGCAGCAGGTCCACTTCTGCCTCTCATATGGCTACGCACTGCTGCTGCAGGCAGCTGCTGGAGGGGCCTGGCAGCGGCAGTCAGGACAGCGGCCCTGCCAGAAGCACTGGCTCCAATCCCCGGGATGCACCGGCATCTGCGACTGGCAGGACGGCGGTGGCGCCGGAGGGGGCGCAGGCGAGGCAGCCCAGCTGCGCTGTCTGTGGCAAGACCCCCATGCAGGCACGTGTCTGCGGTTGCTCCGCGTTCACAAACTTGCATGCTTGAACCCTTGATGTGATTGTGGAGTTGCTGTGAGGGCTGGGTGGTTCCGTGGGCAAGGTAACAGGAGCATGGGGGTGGTTTGCGGGAAGTGGGTGCATGGTTTGCAGGCGCCGTGGGCAGCGAGGTGCGGGCACGTGGCATGCTATGGATGCTGGGGGACCACACTGGCGAAGGCGCATCTCTGCCCGACGTGTGGCAAGCCGGCGCAGCGGCACCAGCTCATACAGAAGTTCTTCATGTGAGAGGAGAGGTTGGAAGTCGGTGATTTTGTGAGTTAAGAATGTTCTCGCTAGAGGTCCATGACCATGGATAATGCCTGGCGGGTCCAGCCAGCTGCAGTGGGGTGTGCAACTTAGTTAACCTTTGCATAGAAGATTTCAAAATATCATTGATTTGGCACCATTTCCAGATGACAGATCATTTGAACACTTGTAAACATGTCTGTTTCCTGGGTCTGATTATGATCATGATCATGATGAGCTCAAGGTCAAGGCTTTACGGTGAATTTTGTAGTATAGAATGCACTGAGATTTTGTCCAAGCTTGACTCAGCCAAGCCTGCTGTTGCATCTCAGCCAATTGCAGTGCAATATTTGCACCGCGCACTCTACACATGTAATCACCAGCCGTGCAGTGTCTTGTTCCCACAAAAGTTTGCATGCAAAAATGGAACGCCTTTCGACAGGTGGTGTCGGAAGGCTGTGTCCCCTTCGTCGGTAATGGAAACACATGTGTACACACTAACAGCTGGTTGGTACCTCCGTTATAGACAAACCTTTCAGATATCACCTCTAAGAGTGTGATCTTGTTGCTGGACAGCAGCACGGTTCAATACACACCAATTCTAGTGGCACCGGATGCTGACACCTTAATAGAAGAGAACAATGGGAGGCTGTGCCTCAAAACCAGACGTTGGAACACAGAAAGTCACCCCTCTCCGTTCAGATCAGGGCTCGCTTCAAGTCGACAGCCGCAGCTCGTCCTTGAGGGTGAGAATCCAATACCACGTGGCTACAGAAGCCACCAATCTTGCTTCCGACTCAGAGTGAGACTATCAGAAGCATATGGTATGATTCGATGAAGATGTATCCTCGTAACACTGGTCCTATGCGGCCGGAGCAGTAGTACGCTGGAACTATATTCTTAGATGCAGGTCTTGTTCTCCTGTATTTTGGACAGCCGGGTCATGCTGGGCGTCTCAGATCCTTGGAAATAAAAATTAGTCGTGTAATAAGGGGGAAGTTTGCCAGTACGGTGAAGAGTGGGCATCTCCTTGATGCTGTATTGGTGCTATTGAGACACTGGAATCTGACACACAAAGACTGTTCCTGCAGGAGAGAGAGGGCAACGAATACAATGCCTTGCAGTCACGTTCAGCAGTGAAGGTGGTGGTCGTGGTAAGTGTGTAGTACCTGTTGCTCCACGTCCTATGTTGCATCAGAAAACGTCATAGCACTGACCTGCAGAGAGAGTAATCATTGCTATGCAAGCGGAGCTACTGCAACTCCTGCAAGATGAAGAGGAGAAAATGAACATCGTAGGCAACAGCTTGTTCACTGCGCACAGGTGCGGCCGCTGCTGGAGCAGGAGAAGCAGAAGGGGGGCGCGCCATGTGTGGAGGTGCCAGAGAGCTGCGTGGTGCAGCTGCCCAGCAAGAGGGGGGGCTCGGAGGGGTACCGCTTCGACTTCGACCGCGTGTACAAGATGAACTCGCCCGGGCGCCAGATGTTTGCCGAGGTGGTGCAGCCCCTCCTGGGCCGCTTCCTGCAGGGCTTCAACACCACGGTGTGCCCCTCCTGCAACCTCCCACGGGGTACACACCCCATGCAGGGAGTATCATGCAATGTACAGACAAGTATGCCATGCAGGGACCACCATGCCATGCAGAAGGCTGAGCCAGCGGAAATGCGTGGCAGTAGCAGAAATCAGCGGCAGGTCATGATGGGGCGGGTGTGGGTGGGCAGGTGTTTGCGTATGGGCAGACGGGGTCGGGGAAGACGTACACGATGGGCACGGCAACGACATTCCGGCAGATGAGCAGCGGGGAAGAGGGGGACGGCATAATCCCCCGCTCCATGCGCTTCATCTTTGACAGCCTCGCCGACATCCAGGATGCCTATGACGTCTCGCTCAAGGTCTGATCCACCATCTGCGAAAAGGGGACACGCTTGCTGCCTCACTGTAATCCACTGGACCCTAAGGTGCCAGCTTGACCTGCTAAACATGAAAGCACCTGTTAGGATGCAGATACAGGCCTGGCTAGGCCATAAGGGCACTCAGTCTTTCGAGAATTGAGAGACAGGAGATAGGCAGAAACATCACCTGTACCAGAGCAGAAGAGGACACTGTGGAGGATGGCAACCATCGCATGCTGGGTTGCCGTGCCCAGCCCAGCATACCTTCACCATGCAACTGCGGGTGAAGTCAGTGGTCCGCTCGATGTGCTGGAGCAAAGGGTGGATGAGCGGGTGGTCAGAGGTGGAGTGCTGACATGGACTGGGCTGGGGTGCGGCAGGTGAGCTTCATCGAGATATATCAGGATGACATCCGAGACCTGCTGGGGGACGCGGATAGCTATGTGCCAGTCAACGTGCGCGAGAGCCCCGACCGCGGCACCTTCCTCGAGAACGTCCAGTGAGCCCCAGGCCACCACCCTATGCCCAGACTTGATCTTGCACCCTCTTTCATAGCACTGAAATGCGTGCATGCAGCCTTCGACAGAATATTGGAGAGAGCGCAGAAAACTAAGCAATGAGGATTCTACAGCTTGCTTCATCCGTGATGCAGAGAGCGGTGTGATCTTGAGATCACTGACTTCATCAACACAGAATCCTCCTTCCTTCAGCTCTAAGACATGTGCATGCATGCAGCATTAGGCAAATATTCTACTAGACACTGCAGGGAAACAAGACACAGAGGAGAGGTTGTGGGTGGGGCTGCAGGGAGATAGAGGTGCGTTCGGTGGCGGAGGCGGCGCGGCTGCTGGAGGCGGGCAACCTGCACCGGGCGGTGGCGGCGCACAACTTGAACGAGCACAGCTCGCGCAGCCACGCCATCTGCACTCTGCACCTCGAGCAACGCCGGCGCTCGGGCGCGCAATCCTCCAAGGACGCCCCCCGCTTCCTGCGCGCCAAACTGCACCTCGTTGATCTCGCCGGTGCGCTGCCCCTTGTGTTCTATCTCTTCGCATGCCCTGTGTCCTCAGTACTTGAAGGACGGCATTGCACCTTAGCCCCGACCCCAGCCTGTCTTCAATGTACAGTTACGGTATCCCTGCCATCGCATGCTCTGATAGTGCGCCTCACCTACGACATCTGGTCAATATTGACAAGAGTAAAACAATTTACCTTCGCTTTGAAGTCCCCTGCCCCTTCTGCTGACAACAGTTGCCAAGCACCGCTGGACAGTGAGTCCCATCACTGCACATTCATTCAGGAAGGAGTGTGCAAGGTGGTCACGTGCAGCAAAATGCTTGGACTGATGCTGATGCTTGAGTGTGAGGCGCGGTGCAGGCAGCGAGCGCGCGAAGGAGACGGGGACGACGGGGCAGCAGTTTGCAGAGGGCGTGAACATAAACAAGGGCCTCAGCGCGCTCGGCAACGTCATCGGCGCGCTCTCAGAGGGCGCCGGCCGCAAACACATCCCCTACCGAGACTCCAAGCTCACCCGCCTGCTCCAGGCAACACACCCGACTGCACACACTTTTACACATCACCATTGCATGCAACAGAATTACATGTCTTGAACCCATCCTCTGACAGAATAAGATGACGTTTTAACCTGTATCCTATCAGATTATGACCAACTGGGCCACAGGTCATTTATCACCATTGTATGGTACTCTGGAGAGTGTGAGTCAGCATGGAAGTGCTGCGTGTGCAGGACTCGTTGGGGGGCAACTCAGAGACGTTGATGGTGGCGTGCGTGTCGCCGGCCAGCTACAACTTTGAGCCCACACTGAGCACGCTGCGCTATGCGTCGCGCGCGCGAGCCATTCAGAACCGCGTCAAGCAGAACAACAAGTACACGCCCGAAGACGAGATCGAGTACCTGCGCCAGCAGGCACGCTCCTCTCTCCAACACCCCTCTCATAATCTCCCTTTGACTCACCTGGCTCCTCTTTTCACACTGGAATAGTTGACAAAAGAGATATGATAGAATCAACACCTCCAGGGCCGGCGTCTTGCATGTTCCTTTTACACCGGAAGGCAGGCTTGTCCTTTCACTCTGGCGCTCGCGCTGCCTTTCAAGTGTGCCGGGCGATGGAACAGAAAGTGTTGTGGTGGGTCCAGCTGGAGGAGCGTAACGCGATGGTGGCCAAGCTGCAGTCGCAGCTGGACATGGCGCTGCGCATGCTCAAGGGCGCCGCGTCCCCTGACGGCGTCAAGCTCGTGATGCCGGCGCACCTGGCATCCCCCATCTCGCCCTCGGGGGTCACCAACGCGCGCATCTCTTACAGCGGCGGCGGAGCCTACTGAGCATGAAATGGAGCTACCTTACCACAAAACATACCGAGCCGTGCAAAGGAGCCACCGTCCTAGTGGAGGGCGGAGCAGCAGCGGGCCAGCATGCCTTCCTGCCTGCCGCTGCGCAACAAGTCCCGGTGCAGCTCGATGAAGACTTGCCCTCCTCAGCAAGGAGCACAGCCCAATAATATATGGGCAGGGTTGTGTGACTGGGCCACTGGGACACTGAGGCATCACCAGGCCCTGCCGCTTGCGGTCTGCAAGGCTGTGGTTGCACAGCATGACACGCCGGTGCAGGAAAGTTCAAAGGATTTACAACAGCTCCGTTGTGTGACTTGTAACTATACAAGCAGATAAAGTGGGCTGAGCTCTGGAAGCCTTTTGGTAGTGGGTCTGTTGGGGCGTGTGAGTCAGTTCCTTGAACTTTTTGGTATGACTTCTGTCTTTGGTGAGGTTTTGAAGTGTTCTCTTCATATTTGATTTCAAAGTGACATCGATGGCCCATATAACCGGGTGACGTTGATGATGCTCCTGTTCCAATATGAGTACTTATCATTAGATACTAGCAGCCTTTGTGTCTGGCTGGTTTCAAACATAAGATCCTTCACCAAGCAGAGTGCAGACCGCATGACTTGATGGGCTGCAGCCAGTATTATGCCGTTGTGCAGCTGTTCAAAGTCCCCTGCTGCAGCTCTGCCAGGCCTATGTTTCAAGATGCGCACAATTGACCTTTGCAACATTTGTGCTTCGTATTGAAATTTTTTGCAATCACCAGCAGCAAATTACGCAGCAGATTTCTTCCTTAAAGTTGGTAGACTATTACATCCTTAGCCGTCCATTTTGGATCCCTCTCAGAATAGACACCATACAAGCATGAGCATCGAAGGCACGATCAGACATGCAGAGGCAAGAGGAAAGGCACTCTCAAGAGGAAAGGCCTCTCAATCCACATCCCACGCTTCTGTTGCAACAAGTAAGACAGCAAAACAAGAAGAACAGGAACTCTATGTATATCCAGTGGCTTCAATTTGCACGAGGGATCGGGCACATCAGCGCTCCTAAATGTGCGCATGTGGCCAGCTGCATGCTGGACACATATGGAACTGCACCGTGGTGAACAAGCAATTTGCAGCACAGACCTCAATGTTATTATCAGAGAACCAACCTGCAAATTGTGCCTTTATGGGTCAGGAAGCGTCCGGAATGGTCCACAATTGGACAAAACAATTGGTGTCCCAGATCAGCTCCTGTAAAGGATTCTTGGGAAAAGCAAGCATGATTTGACATGGAAGAAATCCACAGCTGTCTGCCTATTGGTCAGCAATAGATCCCCAAGGGTACAGCATGTATGGAGACTTGAGGCCCACACCTGTCTGTTTGAAACTTCCAGCAAGCAATAACCTCTGCAGATGGCAGGTGCAGCTCCAAACCTAGGGCCCCTCCAGATAACAGGCAGCAACAGAAATAGCAGATCTCCCTAAGGGAGAATGATTTCATATCCCCACAGCTGTGCTAAAGTACGGTCACTTGTGTGCTGCTGTGTTCGCCACAAAGGCGTACGCTCCCACATTGAGTGCCCAAGCAATACAGACAATAGACAGAAGTTCTCTTGCCCCAGACCAGCAGAGCCTGCTGGATGCCTATTCATCTACCTTCTCCTCCAGCAGACCCTGTGAGCGCACTGGCGCTTTTGGGGGCACACCCACAATCAGGCCCCCGCAGGCAACTCGCACAAGAGTGCATATGCCCAGAGGAGGCCTCGAAAAAATATCCCGACGCAAAGCTTCCGCCGCAGCAGGCTGTGCACATTGAGGTCGAGTGCTCTGCTCAGCTGCTGGCGTCCCACAAAACACCCCCGGCAAGACAGAGCTCGGGGGACTGAAGAAACCCATTTGTTCACGAGGTGGCAGCGCGGCCGTTCTGCGCGGCCTCCCAGGCGGCAGCACTTACATCAGCGACGGGGGCGCTGTTGTGCCGATCGACCCGGCTGCCGGCCGCGCCGCCGGAGCCGCCGCCGCCGGCGACCCGGGAGACGGCCGCGCGGCGCAGCCAGAGCTGCCGGTAGGTGTCCTCCAGCTGCCGCACAAAGGTCGGCGCATCGCACAGGCGCGATGCCAGCATCTGCTGGCGCAAGTTCATCCGCAGAGCAGCCAGTTTTGGGACGTCAGCCGCCGCTGCGACGGCCAGGCGCACATACTCGTCCTCGGAAAGCGCCACCCAGCCCTCTCGCATGCCCATCGCATCCAGCAGCGACGCACCCACGTTGTGCGCATGGCAGCCACCTGCGAATGATTTGACACCCCCTTTGTTAGCCTTTGCTGCTTCATACTTTTTCGAGCGGAGGCAATCTTGCATGTGTCATCATGCAGGCGGTTGCATCCTCACTGTGGGACCCAGTGCAGGGCAATAAGATCTTCTAGGCAGCTTGTATCAAAATGCGGAAGATCAGTGAGCATTGAGCTTCAATCCTGCGGCTTGCAGATGGCAACATTGTCAATGAGCACGTTTGCAGGGGTGGGAGATTGGGCAACAAGGGGGCGCACCGGCGAGGGTGATGACCGGGACGCCCATGTAGAGGGATTCGCAGGTGGTGGTGGTGCCGGCGTAGGGGAAGGGGTCGAGGGAGATGTCCATGAGCGCGTAGGTGGCCAGGTGGTCGCTGTTGGCGGCAGCCAGCGGCAGCAGGTCCACGCGCGACGCATCCACACCCGCCGCCTGCAGCTGCCCCAGCACGTGCGACCGCGCACTGCACCCGCCCCCAACAACTATCACCCTCACAGTTACTTCCTTATTTCTTTTCCATATTCCTTGAAAGTATAGTTAATTTTGACTGCCCTCCTGCTCATCCTGGTGCAAGCCATGTATTGTTGCCACTATACAGGAGCACTTCTGTGCTTGGAAGCAATGGCTCTTCATGGACTGCAATGGCAGTGTCAGCAGGAATGCTGCCGAAAGAGGGAGTGGCAAGGTGGCTGACCTGGCGCAGGCAAAGGGCTTGTTTTTTAGGACGAGGCGCGAGGAGGGCAGGGCGGTGAGGATGCGCGCCCAGGCAGCCATGACGCGCGGCGTGATCTTGGCCAGGTTGTTGAATGATCCAAACGTCACAAAGCCGGCCGCGGCGGCCGGCGCGGGCAGCACGGGTGGCGCGTCGATGGCCGGCGTGTAGCACAGGAAGCAGCCCGGCAGCCGCACCAGCTCCTCCACAAAGCGCTGCCGCGTGTCCAGCGGATCCGCCACCGCATCCGTCAGCCGGAAATCCACAGCTGGCAGGCCCGTCGAATTGGGGTACCCAATCCACGTCACCTGCGCGCAAATGCCTTTGTCATAACACCGGCCTACAATACAGCCACAAGGCAGACGCTGAACATAGGAAGGCCTACCACACAACAAGAATGGACCATATGCAGCTGCATTTAGGGGCATCTTCCATTCCAGCTGATGCCATATGCACCCATCTTCTCCGTAACGCTTCCAAGTGACAGTGCTCCTGTCCAGGGATTGAGCTGCGCGAGGAATCATGCTGCAGAAAGCTCCTGCATGTGTACGTCTCAAGGGACATGGCGTGCACAAGGTTATCAAAGGAGGGGGCGGGCCTGCAGGGGTGCGGGGCGCATGGCGAAGGCGCCGAGGCGGTTGTTGGCAGTGTGGCCGGTGAGGTCGACCAGGATGTCCACTGCGTCCGCGCGCACCAGCCGCGCCAGGTCCAGCTCGCTCAGAGACGCCACCTCGCGCCAGGCCCCGCCCGCGCCCTCCACCGCCGCCCGCAGCCGCATCGTCTTCGCGTCCCCCCTCGGCACGCAGCTGTACACTATGTGCCGCACCCTGCAGCCGCAACCAGCCCCTCAGCATTGCCCTTCAGCATTGACGCTCCTCACCACTCTCAAGATGTCCCAGACTCAGAGAGCACATGCAGACATGATGCACCAGACCCAGACTCAACATACAGCTCTAATCTAGTGACAAACCTATCTGTCTAGGAGAAATCTGCAGAGATGCCAGTGACAGAGGTGTACATGAGGGAGGCCGCACCTGCTCTGCTTGTGGTGGCTGAGAGGGGCTTCGGCGAAGTAGGAGACGGAGTGGGTGAAAAGGTCGGGCGAGACATAGCCGACGACGAGGGGTCGTTCAAGGTCGGAGAATCGCGCGTCAAAGTCGGGGGCAAGCGGTTGGAACTGGGCCTGGAAGTCGCGGCCCCATTCCTCGTGCGCAGCCGCCGTGTCCTCGCAGATGTAGTTGAGCGCCAGCAGCCGGTTCTGCCCCGCGTTGCGCGAGCTCGGCGCCAGCTCAAGGCACTTGCTGTACGACGCCAGCGCCTCCTGCGCACACACACAAGTATTGTGACCAAGTGAATACACAATCATTACATGCCCAGAGCATCTTTTTCTGTAGAAGGAGGCTCCACCTAGCCCCACTTCTCCTTAGTCTCATTTCCTTAGTCTCATCATCTTCAGTTATGCATAACTGAAGATGAGGTAATCTTTTTAGCTCTGTTGATATCAAAAACTTCCCCCGTTGGCATGCGCCGCTCCTCAGGCCTGAGAGAATAACTGCAGAATGTGTGGAGTGAGCCTGAGAAGGGCTGGGGTGCAGCGCGGACCTTGATGGCGCCGACCTCGCGCTGGAGCACGCCGAGGTTGTTGTAGGCCTCGGCGTAGTCGGGCGCGGCGGCGATGGCGGCCTGCAGCATCTGCAGCGCGTCCTGCGCTCGGCCCTGCGCCGTGAAGATCACCGCCAGGTTGTTCAGGCCCTGCGGGAAGTTGGGACGCAGCTGCAGCGCCGCCTGGTAGCATGAGAACGCCCCTGCGCGCATGCCACCCACCGCATGTCAGCTCACCATTAGTTCTCTCTACCTCTTACACTCAGTTGACAACTAAGCAACATCAGGGCAGACTTGATCAAGTCAGATTGCAGAAGTAAGCAACTCACGCTCAAAGTTGCCCATGTCGCGCTGGAGGACGCCAAGGTTGTTCCAGGCCTCTGCGCAGGACGGGTTGAAGTGGACAGCAAGCTCGTAGAGGAAGATGGCGCGAGCGACCTGCCCCGTCTCCCCGCATGCCACCCCTAAATTGTACAGCGCGTCCGCATGCTTCGCGTTGAACGTCAGCGCCCTCTCGTATAGCGCGATGCCCCCAGCCATGTCCCCTGCGCAGGCACCCAGAAACCACTGAAGGCTTGCGCAAGTTTCTCTGGAATGGTGTGTCAGGAGGTCAAGAGGAGGTGGGCATCTTGTTGGAGCTGGGCCTCATTTGTCTCATCCTCACACCTCTCCTGGATGATGCCACGACTTCCAGGGGTGGTGGCTGGCAGCGGAAACCTTGCCTGCGACCTTGACGCGGGTGCCCATCTCGGTGAGTGCGATGGCCAGGTTGTTGGACACGATGGCAAACTCAGGTGCGATGGCCAGGGCGCGCTCGTAGGCTGCTATGGCTTCCTCCAGGCGGCCCTCCTCCTTGTGGATGACGCCCAGGTTGCAGTGCGCCTCCGCGTACCCCGGATTGGCCGCGATCGCGCGCGCGTACAGTTCCTTGGCCGCGCTGAACTCGCGGCGCTCGCTGTGGATGACGCCGATGTTGTAGAAGGCCGGCGCGTAGGCGGCGCAAATCGACGCTGCCTGCCGGTACTTGGCAAAGCCCTCCTCTGGCCGCCCGCTCACCTTCAGCTTTGTCCCTAAAGGGGGAACATTCATGATTCATTCGCAGATGTGCTGCAGCTCCAATGTATGTTATGTGCAGGATCTTCATGTCTCCTCAGCACAAGCTCCGTTCCTGGCACAACATCCAAAGCAAAGGTTGCAGCAGCGACTCAGGGAGCTGATTACCACCCAGCAGACTTGCTGATGGAGAGGATTTACGCACCTAGATCGGTCAGCACCACTGCGAGCGCCTGCTTGATCACGGCATCGTCCGGACGCTCCTCAAGGGCAAGCTCCAGAGACCGCGTCGCCTCGGGCAGCAGGCCGCACGACTTGTACAGCGATGCGGCGGCCACCAGGGTGTCTGGATTCCGGGGCTCCATGGACAGAGCATTAGAGAAGCACGCAAAAGCCTGCACCCAGATGAACAGTCCTCAGCTGATGCCTCTCCTGTCCTAACACATCACCTTCTTATGTATTTACTATTGGGGCGTACTGGTGGGGCTGAATACAGAAGGAGGTCTCACCACAGCGTTGTTGCCGAGGGCGCTGCAGCACTGGCCTCTGAGGCACAGAGTGGCCACATCCGGCTGCAGCGCTGAGCTTGCATGGTCCAGCAGGCTCAACGCTTCCTTTGCCTTGCAACAGCATGCAATCAGATTGTCAGCAGCAGTGAGAATATGAGGTCCCTGGGCAAGCGTGACCACATGTTTGCATGCGTCTGCATCAAAGGAAGGTTGAACAAAATCTTCTTACCTTGCCGCGTGACAAGAGGAGCCGGGCCAGCTTTATCTGCTGCTCGCCATCAGCTTGGGTGGCCCCCTTCTCTTGCTTTGAGTTCTGCGATGCGAATGCAAAGCTCTGGTATGACCATGTGGATGGCTGAGCTTCCGCGCTGCAGCCGTCTGGGGAGAAGGAACCTCGCAGCTGTGCGGTATCCCATGTCCCGGATCCTGGACGGGAGGTGTCTGACACGCTGCCGCCCTCGACGCTGACCTGATCTGAGCACGAGGCATGCTCATCATCTGTTGCCCTGCCCTCCTCCCTCTCTCCTTCGCTTCTGTCATGCATGTTCACAGCAGTGCGATCTTTCTCGGATACATCGCTGCCACTCCCGTCCCCCACGCCCATCATCAGCCTCCCGTCAAAAGGCAACGGCGATCTCCTCAACCCACCGTCATCTGGGTGGGCCATCACCTCCTGGAAGGGAAGAAGGAACTTAAAATCTTCTTCTGAATCGAACGTATCCTGAGTCTCCCGATCTTACGGATGCTTCCACAGCTGAAATACACACCTATGATTGACAACCATGCAGATCTTGAAATATTCCACATTACGACTTTAGTTATTGCACCAACTTGGATTCCCCTAGGCCTGGTGTGAACCACTTTACAAGATACAAGGGGTCAGCTTGCCATACCTGGACTGTTCGAGACCCATGACGTCGTGGTTGGTGTGATGCAGCGATCAGTACAGGTGTGGGTTGCGGAATGGTAGGGAGGGTCTGTTGGTGGGCGCCTGAGACAGCTCTCACAGAGCTGCTCCCAGGACTGCGCCTTGTGAGAAGATTGCAAGAGGAAATTCACAAGGAACCACGAGCACTACGCCAAGGTTAAGCTCGCGTACTTATGTAGGTAGTGGGAACGAAGTCTATGATCGATGTTGAAGATGCTCCGAGTCGGGGGCGTCTACATGTCGGCGACGTTAGCATGTGAAGCGATGTATCATCTACGCAAAATACTTCGGGTGGTGAGCAAGACTTTCTCGATCTTGACTTTGGGTTCAGATGTCCCAGGAACTTGCCAAGCATCCACCAAAACCCTAACGACCTTCACAGCAGGAAGCTGTAGGTTCTCAAGAGCTTCTCCACTTCAAGGCTTGCATGTTGGGATTTTGGCGAAGAGTGCATGCTCCTCACATCAGCAGCAGCTTTGTTACTAGTATGTAGGACCTGGCAAGGACATGCCACAAGATTATCATGCATGATGATGATGATAATGGTGCCGGGTTCTTGAATATTCTTTCAAGAAAAATCACTGACCCCCCGGGCCTGGCCATGTTCAGCAGACTCTTCTGAATCTCAGATAATCTAGGCTAGGCCAATTATGGTGATTGGTGGATCTACAGAGACTTCCCTTCCACGCCTTCCACCTGTACTCGAGTTCTGTTGCTTGTAGCAAACTCCTCATACTCTAAAGAAGGAGTCCCTTAATCAAATCCAATAGAGACTCGAGATCTTCCTAAGCACTTGGATATCATATGATGCTTGTTCAAAAATGTTCTAGCACACCCCTGAGCACATAATATCACCCAGTGCAGCAAAGCAAGGCGCAGCTCAAATTGGAACTGCCGGAAATATGCTTAATGCGGGCAGCCAGCAGGCCAATAAATCACCATTTGTAGCATACGACCGTCAAATGCACCACTCATTTAATATCTAAACCCATCTCCTTTGGTGAATGCCACATGCCGATGGGCTCATAGCTGCAGAACCCACTACGCGCCACTTCATGCAAGAAGGAAAACAATTCCTTGCGCGCCACAGATGCAGAGAGTCCCAGACCAGAGCAGCTTAAGATTGTCCTCTCTTGTCCCGCTGCATCCTACACCTTCAATACGTGTACATACTATGCAACGCAACAAATTGAAGAAGACCTGAAAATATAAGACCCCATTCAGCGCTGGAATGCCAGGGCAACCTTCTTGGTCCTTGAGATTTTCTTCTGAAGCTGCAGCAGCCCGTACATCAGCGCCTCAGCAGTTGGCGGGCAGCCTGGGACGTAGATATCCACTGGGACAATGCGGTCGCAGCCCCGCACCACTGAGTAGGAGTAGTGATAGTACCCCCCACCATTTGCACAGGAGCCCATGCTGATCACCCATCGTGGCTCAGGCATCTGCAGATCAGCACTACAAGATCAGCATGATATCAATCTTTGATGAGAAGCTGATAGGAAAATATATTGCCGTCAAGGTGAAGCCGGTTGTCACCTGGTCATACACTTTGCGAAGGGCAGGCGCCATCTTGTTGGTGAGCGTGCCAGCAACGATCATAACGTCACTCTGCCGAGGACTTGGCCGGAAGATGATTCCAAAGCGATCCAGGTCATATCTTGCGGCACCAGTGTGCATCATCTCCACTGCACAGCAAGCTGCAAAGCACAGGAACCTCAGGCATGGGCCTCAAAGTGTGGATCGAGGGACCCCTTTGCCGTAACTCTCATTTCACACAGATTTACGAAACGATGGGTGAAAGAGGACGTGGCCAACCTATTCAGCCAATGAAGGTGAAAAAATACTGTACTGGCCCTTCAACAGGTAAACTTACCAAGTCCAAAGGTCATGGGCCACATAGAGCCCTCACGCGCCCAGTTCACCAACGCGTCCACCTTCGAAACTACAAATTCTGCAGCAGGGCTGGCAGACGCTGCACTTGATGTTGACACTTGACGGTTGCTGGGAGACGCTGCCGGAATCGTAGATAGAGCTCCATAATTGTTCAGACTGCGAGACAGAGCGGGGGCAGCTGCTTTCAACAACTGCCTGCTCATTTTCTCTTGACACTTAGGATTCCTGTAGTGGCTTGCTGTCTGCTCCTTACGCCCAGTGACACTCAGCAAAGCTCAAATCAATATTTTCTGGCAGGATCACAGAATAGTCGCCGGAACGATTTTGTGCTTTGGAGCTCTGCTCAAGCAACTCTAGATCTCTAGGTCAGGGTGCCACGGTGGCAAGCTGAAAAGTCCTCATTCACTCCTGAAATTTAATATTCCCAGGGTCAGAAGCCCTTGCTTCAGGTCCTGCATGCAATATTTCTTTGAAAGCTAGCAGAGCGAGGAGAAGTCGCTGATGATCTGTTTTGCCTCTACAAGAGGCCCATGTCTGCACAGTGAATTTCACATGCAGCTTGGCCATATGGCCATGGGCGCCACCGTGGCTGGTCAGTGACTGGCTGGCAGCGCTCATGATCATTCATGCAATGTGCTGCCGCAGCCTGCAGCCATTACCATGAAGATGTGCCGCAGTGCGCCCTGGATCAGAGTGCGCACGTGGACTCCAACAAGCCACACTGTGGGGCCTAGCTATATAGTCTGTGCCATATGGCATGATGGACCCGTCCGGCAGTGATTCTCTGAGCTGAAGTCGAGTTGAACTAGTCAGCTCAGTGTACTTCCGAAGTATACTCCAGAGTCTATGGAGTACTCATCTCAGAAATCAATTGTTGAAGAAACAAAACGTACTGTCAGTCGACTGACGTCACTGATTACTGTGATCCTGTTTTTCATTGTGATGTTGATCATGATTGATTGAAGCATGACTAACAACTCATCAGTACACCACCCACGCCAGGGCGTACATGTGCATGCTGCAGAAGCAACTGAAGCCTCCGAGGCCGATCTGGCAGGTTACTTCGAGGTCAGCCATAATTTGTGTCGAGGAGCCCTCCCTTGCCATTCACAGAACGCATCACTGGTAAATCAATAACATCACGAGCAGATCTGATCAAAAGGCATGAATGGAAAACAGATGATCATAGACTCTTAACAGATTCAAAGAGTCCGAGGCAGACATGCAGTAACTTAGCGGTGAAATTCCCATAGAGTTCCACAGATTCCCAGCCTTCCCCAGACTGAAAGTGTTTCACTAAAATCTGAACGCCTCCCAAGGTGTTGCATTTCTTCCATCATTTGTCTTTCTTGTTGCCATCGTCCCAAGCCTCGGCATGGCTGCTGCTGCTGGCCCCAGCTGCAGGTGTTCGCGGCGTGACAGACTCCCTCAGCTGCGCTCTCCTGTGGACTGCCACCTGCAAGCCTGCCTCGCCTCCACCCGTGACCACTGTACCTCTGTCTCCATCATCCGCATGTTCAGCATCCCTGCTCACCATCAGCACTCAATCCCTGGAATAGCAGGGCATCTATAGTAGAAGCAGCGGCTTGCGCTCGCACAAAATTCCATTCTGTATCTGGCCTGCAGGACAAAGGCAAGTCACCTGGCAGATCCTGGCCGCTGCCGGGGGTCCTCCTCTTCTCCGTCCTCAAAGGGGGCAGACAGCCATGTCGACAACGTATCTGTCACCATGCTGAAGCCGTCAGAGAGCGTCTGCCCCACAGTTTCTGCCATCTCTCTCCAATCTTTAAAGGGGTCCTCTGCACCCTGCAATGCAGCCCGCAGCCCTGTAAATGGGCATGCAACAGGCAGCAAACCAATTGTTCGAGACAATCTTGGGGGAGCAGAAATTCAAAGCCTCATGAGATGTCAGCAGAGTGAGGAGGTCCTACATTGTCCCACAGAGAGTTTTCTGGGAGCGATGAATCGTCGCGCTCAGCATCTCTGGGCTCATCGTGGATCCAGGATGCACCACCCGCTCTGCCCGTCTCAGCATCAAGTTGAGCCTGTCCTCACAATCAGCCCTTGGATCAAATCCAAAGCACAGCATCTGACAAAGAGCATCCAAAGCCAGCACATGAAGAATCTTATAGGAACAAGACTTGCAGCATTATTGTTCTGACCTGCATCGCTCTTGCCAACTCCTCGTCCTGCCAGACCTGAGAGGTGCTTGCTGAAATGCCCTGCGCAAGGACAGCAGCAGCTGCACTTGCATCTTCTGATCTTGATGCACATGCAGGTGACAAATGTATATTGATGTCCATGCCTCACCGATTGACCGTGGTCTTCGCCGCTAGCTGCCAAGAGCGCCTCAGTGGCAGCCTGGAGGTTGCCTCCATGGTCCTTCAGGACTGCCTCAACCACTTCTCTTGGCATCTGCCACCAGCAACTCATGTTTAGAGAGAAAAAGACATCAAAGCTTTCCCTAACCTATTGGACGATGCGCCAGAGCAGTGGCATACCGTTGGAAACATCTCCAACAAGGTTGCCAACGCCGCCACATAGGACATGCTTGACGAGTATGATCTCAGTGTTTTGGATGTAGTTCTGGTCACCAATCAAACTGCTTCAGCACGGAGCTGCACAACAGTGTCCATGGACAATCTCGTTTCAGCTTGCAGCCCATACAAAGTCTTCTTGTCTTCTTGCACTCCTTCTCTTTTGAACAACGCTATCTGCTTCACCAAACTTTGAAACTTTGCGCTATCAAAAAGTTGGCTTCGATCAGAAACCACGGGATGCGTCACCTGCATGACAGCACCTGCCAAAGCACCTGCAGGCACATGGTGTGAATTTTCAATATTGATATCGATGTGCCTGTTCGAGTGGACACAATGGAGATGTCTGCAGATTAATGCTCCTGGCAAATACGGTAGTAATTCGGGCAGGACATCTCTTGTTCAATTGACGAAATCATCACAGTCCCATGCAGGCACTGAAAGTCTTCAGATACACCCTTTCATGCCACCCTCCTCGAAATTTGCTGTCAAATATTTACAACACATTTCCGAGAGCTATCAGATCGACAGTCTGCACTGCATCTTCGGATCACGTCTCAGAAGGTATAGATTATATACGTCCGACAAGGACAAGGACGACGTGATATTGTTTGTTGTGATGCAGTTCCTTCAGAACATGTCCATGATGTGCGCAGTGATCGTGGCGGATCCCAGAAAGGTCCTGGAAACGGGATCAGGAGAAGGTACACTGCAAGTTAAGGTTCCTCTCACTCTTCTCCCGCTGCTGTCCAGCCCAAAATTTGAGCTGGGCGATGCAGATGACCCCATGAGCAGCTACATTTTCGGGAAGCGCAAGGAGATCTTCCAGTACAACTTTGCTGGGTCTGTCAGCACGCAGTCCGGCTGGGTCAGCCTCATCACAAGGCAGTCCCTCAATGAGCTGCAGCCAGGGACTGTCCAATGGAAAGCATTGCAGTCAGCAGCAGAAGAGACTGGAGGCTCGCTGAAGGGCTCAAAGCCGGATCAGCCATTCCTATTCGTGGGACAGATCCTGGAGGCAGCCGGAGTGAATGTGTATACCAGTCACGAAGGTCCAGATGTTGATGGAGTGCTGATCACCACAAGCGAATGAAGAAATCTCCACACCCTCTCTTGCGACTACTCTCTCACAAGCAGTGCTGTATGATGCCCCACTGCTCCCGATGGCCAGAGCCGCCGCCTGCGTCATCACCGCTCTTTGCGAATGCTTGATAGTGCTTTATATCAACAATGCTGAGTGATGACTGGTGTTGCATTGGGACAGCGTGGGAGACTGGCTGCATGTGAAGACATCCGCTATAAATGCAAATAGCTTAGCTGAGCCCTTCCGCCGGGTTTGACCTGTGACTGTTTTTGTCTGTCCAGTGAAGTAGCGATGGCAGGTTTCTGTCAGTCTGCCGGCAGTGGTGCCAGCCCTAGTGTGATGTTCTGTCTAGGTTGAAGAAATTGTTGGTTGTGACAGTGCCAATTGCAATGGTCTGGCACGCGTGCTGGGGGGGCTTGTTACACACTAACAAATAATTGAAAGCACTTGCTATGTTTATAAATACAAACATAGCAAACGACATTCAGGCAGCTGCTGCATCACTTTTGATACCATTGGTTGTACATCTATTCAGTGATCGCAGGTGATGACTCGATTACGAATTTTGTATAGCGTAGGCTAGCACGCTATTATACTTTCTAGGCACTTGTCATTGCACTGAGCACCACTGGTATGGCATAGGTGACCCTGTATCAGTCGGTATCCTACCATGGTGACACACCAACCTGGTCGCACATACCGTTGCGGGGAACTATAATGTCAGCATGCACATGAGTGCATGCATTTTATCAAGAGGTCACTTCACAGAAGATCTCCTCGGCGCATTATCTAATGTGTCACCGCTTTCAGGCTAATTAAGGCGTCGACAGGCTGCCACGCCCTCTTGTACTACAGTAGAGGAACATTGGGCGGAATGAATTGGGACCCCAGAACTCTTCAACGGCCACATAAACCTTGCAATGCTAGTCATGTCAAAGCAACTGCATATTGCAGTCTGGAACGCAGAGTGTGATGCATTTTGTCGATCGATTCTCAAGGGAAACAATGACTCATCTTTTGCTTTCAGGAGTTGGCCCAGCTTAAAAACAGGTTTGGTACTACCGTAAATTAAACGGGACTGCATGCATCACATGGCTTTTGTGCGCCCCTTCATGTGCTCCTGCCATTGCACCAGTGCTTTGTGCTGGCGGCCGTTGAGGCGCACTTTGGGCCTGGCAGCCTTAACAATCTTATAGGCCTCCAGGAAATCGCCAGCGAGCCCGTTCACAACGAGGATGGCGCACATGACCACCAATGAACGCCCATGGCCGTGGGCGCAGTGCACCAGGACAGGCCGCCCAGACTCCCTCTGCTTCAGGGCCCATTTCACGCCCTCGTCAATCTGCCTCACACTGGGACCTGCACATTGCAGGATGTTGACATCAGCAAATTATCTAGGGGAAGCAATGCTGACTCAGGTGTCATTCTTGAGATGGCTCGGCTTGTCTTTAGACCCAAAGCGCCTGCTTTATGCAGATATACATGTATATAATACTGGCAAGAATGTCGAACTGGGTTGAGGCCTGACCATGTGTATCCCAGACCGCAAGGTTGTCATAGGGTAGGTGCTTCTGAAGACGTGGCAGCTCGCACGTGCAATCCAGAATGGCAGGAGCTCCGTCAGGCACCATTGTTGGTGAAGCTGGCCAACCTCCCAGGTACCTATGACAGGTGTTGAAATGCTCTTTCTACTTCTCAAAACCTACTTGACCTTGTCAATCAAGAACATCTTGATCAAAGGGCTGAAGACATATGCCTCACCATCCGTCAATGATGTGGTTCCAGACTGGCTCCTCTCTGGTATAACGCTGGATCCACAGCTTTGTTCTGAGAGAGACGTGGTAGGGCCACAAAAGAGCCCAGCCCCACCAGGAGATTTTCCCAGAAGGTTGCTGCACGAAAGTCAATAATTGATTTGTAAGTCTGTTATAATTGAGGGAAATTTCCGTGTATGAAATGTCCACCCAGAACAGCTGTGGAGCAACCCAGAGTAGTCACCTTGCCCAAGAGGAATGTGGATGAGCCTGCGAATTTATCGGTCGCAGCGAGTGCGACTACAAATCCTGAAGCAGCTACATGTGCCAAGACGAGTGTCACTGGAAGGGGGAAATGCTTTCTGCCAAGGAATGCGAGGGTAGCTGGAAGTACAGCAACTGTCCCAACAACGGTCGAAAGCATGCCTTGATCAAGAGCTGCCTGTGCGCAGCATCTCAGTACAGGTGTCTGGTGCCTGTACTTTTGCAGGCAGAGCAGCAACGAGCAGCAACGAGCCCAGGAACTTCCTTCATTCTCTGCACCTGCCTGCAGAATGCACGCACGTGCGAAATGTCCAAGAGGAATCTTTGTCCGCTCTTCGTTGTCGAGGCAAAGAGCATTGATTTGTTTATTATTGTTCAAATTATATATTGCCTACGCACTGCTGCACACCAAAGCTATCATTCTACTTCATCGTACAGTTCAACGAAAACAAGATGTGGCTCCCATGGGTAAGCTTCTGCGGAAGCTAGCAACAACAAAGCCCAGTTGATTGCGATCGTTAAAGTCTCATTAATTGCATGTATACATTACGCACAGGAATGTTGTTTTGGAGGGCCGTTTGACGCTGCAGATCAAGAGCACCTCCTGTCGGCATCGTCCTTTCCACCGACAGAAAAGCTATGGGAGGGCGGAGATTTTGCATTCCTCGGATCAGGAATTTACTACAAGAAAATTCTATTCATCAATGTCAAGGTATGTCATGTTGTTTTATGCATGTCGTGGTCGAAGTAGCCCAAAGGAATGTTGGTGGCATCCAACGTTGGTAAATTCCTCTGCTGCAGGTATATGCAGTGGCTTTATATGTGGAGGCAGACGTAGCACGCAAGGAGCTCCGCAGGCTGCAGGATGAGGGCTTTTTTAAGAGACAAGGTTACACAGATGACAGCCTCACAGCAGCCCTTAATGCAGGGAAATTCAGGAAGTGCCTGCAAATCCAGATGCTCCGCAGTGCCACAGGTGAAGAATTCGACAGTGATCGGTCCTCCTGCCTTCCTATGCATCACACTGATTTACTCTGACCCTTCTTGTGGGACCTTGGATCAGTGAGCCAGTTTGATAGCGAGATCAGCAAAGATCTGCGACCGCGGCTAGAGAGGACGGGCGATCAAGGCCTGCTGCAGCCATTTCTGGATTTCTTCAAGGACAAGTCGTTCCAGTTTGGAACGACCCTGCTGTCACTATGGGAAGGTGGGCACCCTATATGACCATCAATGCCTACTGGAGAGACAGGAGCAGTGGGTCATCCCATCTTTTGCCCCAGGATCAACAGTCTGTGTCAGTTTTACAGAGACACTAAGGATTGCAATTTTTACTGCAGAGGACAATGTGCTGACTGGAGATCTGTTCCCGCCTGGCTTCAAGGACTTTGCTGATGCAGAGGTCTCTCAGGACCTTCCCAGTGAGAACTTCTGCCGCGCTCTGTACGATATGTACATTGGGCCTGCTACCATTGTGCCTGACGGTCGCCAGCAATTTGCGCAGGGCGTGCTCGAGCTGTTGAAATCTTGATCTCATCCAGCTCTGCTCCTCATTCTTTACAATGTCGGGAGGCAAATTCCTGATCTGGCCTGTTGTCAATTACAATTCAGTGCGATGCGGGCTAGCCATGACGTTACCGTTTGTCATGGCCATGATGTCGCCTTACACGTGCTTGTGTAGCAGCACTGCTCTGGTACCAGAATACTCCCTCCAGTTCCACCTGTATGGCCACTGCTGGCCTGATGGAGCTCTTGCAGCATTGCAGCGCTGGAATGCCATCCTTAACTTCTGATCTTTGAGCTTGTTTCCAGTAAGTCCTGTTGGTGTTCAGAGCCCCATGGAGGTGTTGCAGTAGTCTGGTCTGCGCATGCGCATTGGCGTTTTATTTATCGTGTTCCTAGGTTGCTTAAAGTCCCATGAATTGTCCTTTGTGGTGTGTTCAGATCTCAGCGTCTCTAGGGCATTTCAGAGCTGTGTTGTAGGATGTTGGATGCTGGAGTGTACAGAAGCGAACAAACCTGTTGATGACCAACCAGGTGCAGGCCTAAGGCTATCTTGCTTGGCTAACCTAGTCCGCGCAACGTTGCAAGTGCAGTGAAAAGCTTTGTAAGAATGTCAAAGTGGTACATGGTTACGTGGTACTATCATAGATATGGTGACTGCGCATGCGACGGCTTCCAGCTGATGAAAATTATATATGAGTTCTGTGCAATATTCAACGTTCACTGGGCATTATTCGGCGCTGCCAGCTTTCTGAATAGTTTGGTTCATGTGGGCCTTGCTGGCCACTCAGGTATTGGTATGCCGTGGTACTGTCCGCCAAAAGACGGCCATGCCAGCGGTATTGGTCCCGCCGGGTCTCCGGGGGCCCATATGTCCGACATGAGTTACACGGTACCGGTGCAGGCCAGGACCGGGCCGAGCCAGCAGCTAGGTTGAGGCTTGTCAGCATTTGTGGGATTTCGACAGGACAACCAGACCCTTCAAAGGTAGTTAGGACATATATCCAAGGAAGGTTGTCAGGTTGCCCAAACCTTTGCATGCAAAGTCAGGAACGCCACCGGTCAGGTGCCCTTCCTTCTCAACTTTGGACACCAACAATTATTACTTCAGATCACGACGACATCCCTTTGAATTTTACCAGTGTTGTTGTCGCTGAAACACATCAGCACCGAATGTCGTTCACATGATCGTATATAGAATTTCATTGTAGGACGGCTGGTGATGGCTTGTTTATGAGCAAGGAACGAGCAGATACTCTTTGGTAGTAGATAGATTTTTGATTGGAATCATGGCAGGTGTACATACACCAAGCGCTCCAGGGTCGCAGAAGCCTCCCGTCGTGAGCTTCAACTCAATGCCTGTCCCAGCAAATTATGTCCCAGGCTTGGGACGTGGTGCCACTGGATTCACCACCCGGTCCGATATTGGACCAGCGAGGATGGCTCCAGAGATGCCGGTAAGATCAATTTGTTGTCCACTTACATTTGCCAGCATAGTTTCTGCCTGTTGGTGATCTAGACCCAGAAGAAGCTGCCAGGTCCTGCTGTGGATAGCACGTAGATCAAAGCAATGGCGGCACCTGTGCAGTTTTCAGGATAATCTGAGCAGCGTCGATCTGTCCATTACATGAGACCTTTAGCCTAATTGTTGGAAGCACTTGGGTCGTGGGCTTCAACCCAATCTTGTGAAGTGCCTGAATTGCTTACATCCATGTGTCTCACAGGCAGCACCAGGAGCTCCTCCAGCACCAGCTGCAAAGCCTGCGCCGAAGCCAGCAGAGAACGATGCGGAGGACGACAGTAAGTTTGATGAATTCATGGGCAATGATACTGGAGCGCTTGCTGGCACTTTTGGAGAGTATGACCAGGATGACAAAGAAGCAGATGAGGTGTGGATGGCCAACTTGCTAGTTTGTTGGCATTGGACACTCAGAAGGCTTGCCGTCTGCATGTATATGACGAATGACTGGTCTATCTGTCTCTCACTGCTAGAGCGTATGCTTGGTGACATTTATAGCTGATCTGTGTCATTCAGGTATGGGAAGCCATTGATACATTCATGGACCAGAGGAGAAAGGATCAGAGAGAAAAACGCTTGAAGGACGAAATTGAAAAGTATAGGAAGGAGAATCCTAAGATCACAGAGCAGTTTGCACCCTTCAAGAGGAAACTGGCGGAAGTGAGCCTGTCAGAGTGGGAGGCCATCCCCGAAATTGGAGATTACACGCAGCACAAGCGCAACAAGATGCAGGCACGAGGCCTCCTCTGCCTTCTGCATCTGTGCCTTGTTTGAGATGCACCGCCCGTGTTTCTGCTTGGGGCATTGATCAATGCTTTGCAATAGCCTACACTCATGTTGTGGTGTGCTGTGTGCAGATATTCACACCAACGCCGGACAATCTCTTGACGAAGAAGCTTGCCGAGTCTGAGAACACAACCACTTTGGACACCCGTGGCGGCTTTGACGGCCTGGCTACTCCTGGTGGCCTCAGGTGCTCCACCTCTCCACACTTTCCCGCCCCCCAAGATACCTCAAAACATTCTCAACGTGAGACGAATTTTAGTGCTCACCAGGAGGACTGGAAACTCACCAGGCCTGAAACTCACCAGGAGGCTGCAGCGTGCTCTTGGCCCACATTCATCCATCCTGCGGTGAGACGGATTTTACTGACTTGTGTGTGTGCGTCGTTGATGCAGCACGAACCTGACAGACATAGGGGAGGGGCGGAGGAAGGTGGTGAGCATCAACCTGGACCGCATGGCGGACAGCGTGTCGGGGCAGACGGTGGTGGACCCCAAGGGCTACCTGACAGACCTCAACTCCATCACGCTGACGAGCGACGCGGAGATCGGGGACATCAAGAAGGCGCGCACGCTGCTCAAGTCCGTCATCAACACCAACCCCAAGCACGCCCCCGGCTGGGTCGCCGCCGCCCGCCTCGAGGAGCTGGCAGGGTGCGTTCCTTCGTCCTCTTGCAAGTGTTTTGTTTGCTGGGTTAGAAGTGTCATGGGTCCCACAAGAGCAGTAGCAGGCTGTGTTCCTCCTCTGCAGACACCCCTCACGATAGGACACCATGTTTTGTGCTGCCGCATCAAGGTGCCTTGCATTGAAGAAGCCCCGGTATGCATCTTTTTGCTTGTTTTGCTGTGATACAGGCCTGCATGAAGGAGTTGTGTGCCCATGTGCAGGAAGCTGGCGGAGGCGCGGAAGCTGATAATGAAGGGGTGCGAGCTGTGCCCCACCAGCGAGGACGTGTGGCTGGAGGCAGCGCGCTTCCAGACCCAGGACAACGCCAAGGCGCTACTGGCGCGCGGCGTGGCTGCCAACCCCACCTCCGTCAAGCTCTGGATGCAGGTGATGCCGCCCTGCTCCTGGATCACTCCTCCGGCTTCCGTCTATGTCCAATGGGCAGGACACTTGAGGGTTCCATGCACTGTCATTCATCATCATCATACCATCATCATTGCTGATATCATCATGAGGTGAAGGTGACATGCGTTGGTGTGCAGGCTGCTCGGCTGGAGACAGACGATGCGGCCAAGTCGCGCGTGCTCAGGAGGGCTCTGGAGCGAATCCCCACCTCTGTGCGGCTTTGGAAGGCCGCTGTTGAGCTGGCCAACCAGGACGATGCCCGTGTGCTGCTGTCACGTGCTGTGGAGTGCTGTCCACAGGTGCTTCGCTTCCTGCTCCTCTTCCTGCACCGTCTCACTGCGTGTGCTGCGTTTTTCTCGAGTGTATTCTACCCTTCTGTTGAGGAGAACTGAGCAGAGTTGGATTTTGTTGTGCAGCATGTGGAGTTGTGGCTGGCACTGGCGCGGCTGGAGAGCTATGAGAACGCCAGGAAGGTTCTCAACAAAGCCCGGCAGGCCATACCAACAGATGCATCCATTTGGATTACAGCCGCAAAGCTGGAGGAAGCTCAGGTGCGCTAGACCTTGCCTCGAAATCTCCTGTGTCTTCAGGCCTTTCAAGTACAATGCACATGTTTGAGACTCTGCTCTCATGCAGGGCAACACGCACATGGTGGAGAAGATTATTGATCGCGGTATCATCTCTTTGGAGGCCAACAACGTGGTCATCAAGAGGGAAGATTGGCTAAAGGTGAGTATCCCACTCCTTGAGCAAAATGTTCCGACTCCTATAACTACGCAACTGCACCCGCCATTGGCCGAGTCCCAGCGCCGAGAAACAAGGCTCGGGGTGGTATCCGGAGAAAGGCACATTTCGTGTTTGGCGGACAACAACGGGGGTCTTGCTGTATCAGGCATGCACGATAAGCCGTTCGTGTGTGATTATCGCAACCCTAAATATGCACCTCATCCTTCATATTGCACCGTTGACAGCATTCACGTTCAATGTGGGCTGTCTGCACATTCCTGCAACAGCCACGCATGCCTGTGGGAGTTGCCAAAGCTGCTGTGTGAGAGTGCAGGAAGCGGAGGCGGCGGAGCAGGCCAATCCACCCAATGTGGTCACGTGCAGGGCCATTGTGAAGACAGTCATTGGCAATGGGGTCGAGGAGGAAGATCGCAAGATCACCTGGAAGGCAGATGCAGAGGTACATGTCTTGCTGCCACCTGTCCCATGCACTCCTTCGATGCATCTCTTTGCCTGGCGTTTCGCCGATGTCCATATCCCTTGTGTTGCTTTGCTGAATACATAGGGGTGTGGCTGTGGTGCAGGACTGCCTCAAGCGCGGGATGGTAGAAACGGCGCGCGCCATCTACACGCATGCACTGCAAGTGTTCCCGGGCAAGAAGTCCGTCTGGATCAACGCCGCGAAGCTTGAGAAGGAGCATGGCACACCAGAGACTCTGGATGCTATGCTCAAAAAGGCCGTGTCCTACTGCCCACAGGTGGGTTTGCCCTGACCCCCTGCTACTTTAGCAATCTAGGTTGTCATTCTGATGTAAATAATAATTATCTTGGAGCATAGATACAGCCGCTGCCCAAGCTGTGGCAGCTGGCTCACAAGCGTTCCACACAATAGCTTCCCTTGGCTTCTGATGGCTGCGTGTTGAGAAGGCTAAAGCTCGCGGACAGATACGGGCCGGACATATATGATCCAAAGCTCATTCCTGCACTGCAAGGCCTGACTCTGTGACGCTGTGCGCACGAAACCAACTTCATCTGGCTTGCCCATGGGGAGCTGCGCGGCTTTGCAGTCATTAGCTTGCGTCTGTACACTGACAGAGCGCGGCTGGTGTGTGCTGTGCAGAGCGAAGTGCTGTGGCTGATGGCGGCAAAGGAGAAGTGGGTGGCGGGCGACGTGGAGGCAGCGCGGCACATTCTATCGGAGGCCTTCAGCGCCAACCCGGACAGCGAGGCGGTGTGGCTGGCCGCGTTCAAGCTCGAGTTTGAAAACGACGAGCCCCAGCGCGCGCGTGCCCTGCTGGCCCGTGCCCGCGCCACGCCCACCGCATCCACGCGCCGCGTTTGGATGAAGTCCGCCATCGTTGAACGCGAGCTTGGAAACGCCGCTGAGGTGAGGGCATTCTCTAGTGCCCCTTTGCCTAATTAGCCCTGTCTTCCTGCACAACTCTTGCTCTGCATGCTGGAATAAGGTGCCCCACCCAGAGGTCACTTAGTTACTGGAGGCCAGAGGATCATAAAATTACTCTGCGGTGCTGCTGACGTCTCTGCAGAAGAAGGGGCCAGCGTGTCTGCGTTTCACCCCCGGATATTAAATGTACTGGTGAAGGTTCCTGTTCAGGGATGTCTTTGGTGGTCTGCCAACAGCGAGCAGTAGCAATCCCAACAAGGACATGAGCGGTCATAAGCAGCACGCGTACTGCGTTGATTCATCAATAGATGCTTGCACACAGAAGCAGACATGATGTGGGTGATTAAGCGGGGTGCCTGGGGCTGTGTGCAGGAGCGGCAGCTGCTGCAGGAGGGCATAAAGAAGTTCCCGGGCTTCCACAAGCTGTACCTGATGCTGGGCCAGCTGGAGGAGCGGCAGGGCCGGGTGGAGGCATCGCGCGCCTCCTACCTGGACGGCCTCAAGCGCTGCATGGACAGCGTGCCCCTCTGGCGCTCCATTGCGCGCCTGGAAGAAGCCGCTGGCTCCGTCGCCAAAGCGCGCGCCCTCCTCGAACAGGTGCCCCTCACAGCACACACGGCCTCTGCATGACTGCCATAGTCTTCTTTGTTCTTTCTTTGGACATTTGGCATTTGTCTTGTATGACATGTGGAAGCAAGGGGTCCAATGCCAGACTTTTAGATGCCTTGATCCTTCTTTTCGCGCATTCAACAGCTCTGACTGAGCAAAATATTGGCTGCAGGCTCGGCTGAAGAACCCGAAAAACGAGGAGCTGTGGCTGGCGGCGGTGCGCACGGAGCAGCGGGCAGGCAACGTCAAGGCGGCTGAGGCGCTGATGGCCAAGGCGCTGCAGGACTGCCCTGCCAGCGGGCCACTCAATGCAGAGGCCGTGGCCATGGCGCCCCGGCCGCAACGCCGCAGCCGCTCGCTAGACGCCCTGAAGCGCTGCAATGATGACCCCCACATCATTGCCGCTGTCGCGCAGCTCTTCTGGAACGACCGCAAGGTGCGCAGCGTGGCTGTTGTTCTCTTTTTATATGCACATGACAGATGTTGATCATGTGTTCATTGGTTTGGGCGTGTACAAGAGTAGGAGAGGAAGCTTGACAACTGCAACTGCAGCTGCCCCACAGATGCACCTTGCCTCTCATGGCAGGGACAGGCACAGGAGATTAACTTAGAGCATGCACATTGCGCAGCAGTGCGGTGGTATATGATAGAGCATGCAAGGAGGGATCTTGAGTCAGCTGGGTGCATGGGCCCAGGTGGAGAAGGCGCGGAGCTGGTTCAACAGAGCGCTGCTGTTGAAGCCGGACATCGGGGACTTCTGGGCGCTGCTGTACAAGTTCGAGTGCCAGTTTGGGACGCCCGAGCTGCAGGCCGCTGTGGTTGAGCGCTGCAAGAAGGCCGACCCACGGCATGGCGAGCGCTGGCAGCGCATGTCCAAAAACCCGGAGAATGCGCACAAGCCCACAGACTTCATTCTCAAGAAGGTTGTCCTGGATCTAGACAAGGAGCCGCCACCGTGAGGCTGCAGCCTTGGACCCCTTGTGAGGTGTCCGGCGTCAGCTCATGTTTTCATGTATATTATCTGTGTGTCCTGTTTACATCGTGTTGATGTGTCTTACGGAGGCCCTTTCAAAGCATGGATCCCCTCTCTGTGCGGGATGTCTGTCCGGCGTCGTGCAAATCTAAATGTCTGTGGTCAAACCATTTTCAGTGTTGAGGATGTCAACTTGACATCAAGGAATGCTTGTTGAGACGTTCAAATCGGGCTTTTAAGCAACCACGGGCCTAATTAACCAATAAATGCAAATTGCTCAATAGCTCTGGTCTGGGCAATCATTCATTGGCTGTCCATTAAAGGAATTTAAAACTTGGTTAATTATAATAAACATCAGAGAGGTCCAACATATGTGACATGCATGACATTGTGAACAGACCCCTGCAGTGAAGATCATGAGCACTAGCAGCATGATTGTCAAATCTCCTATTGTACAATCTCACAGACAAAACTGACGAGTATCTATTCTACAAGCTGGCCAGCTGGGCTTGGCAGCGGCCTCAGAAATATGGTGCTGTATGCCTCTTGCAGCAGGCGGTCATGCTGGAAGTTTGGATCCCAACCACTTGCTCGTGCTATGCGCCCTCGACTACCCGGGTCGTCCCCACTGAGGCCAGCTGCAGCTGTAGCGGCTTGTCGTGGCGCCGGCTGGGCAGGCGGTGGTGCAGCCGGCCTGTCAGCAAATAAGCGTGCCTCAAATGTGAACATGCCGGGACATATGATCTGCAATATGTGTGTACGGTTCCAGGTAGTCCCTCATGACTGGTTGCCTTCAACTCACTTTCTTTCCATCAGTGGTGAAGGCTTGCATGGAGGAAGGGCGCACATGACCGCTGTAGCATTGTACTTGGTTGCATCTTCAGGCTGCTGAGTAGGAGCAGAAGTCGAAGGAGCAGTACTCGCTGTCTTTGCGCTCCCTGAAGCGCGTTGAGCCCGTGCCCGCGCCTCCTCTGCCTGTTACTCGCCAGATCATAGTCATGGAGCTGGCAAAGGATAACAATGCAATGCCATGCCATGCACGGGCTTTAAACCCAACACAAGAAGAGGAAGCGCCTCACCTTCCGCGCATCATTCTGCAGTATGTTTTCCCTGTTCTCACGCTGATATGCAGCTATCTTAGCTTCCATCTCCTCCACCTCCAGGCCCTCAATGAGGTTGTAAACTGCACAGAGGGACCCATCATAACTGCTTGAACAAGGACCGGACCTTGATGAATGCATGCACGACAAAGAAACTACAGGTCAGGGGCATACTGATATCTTCTCTCTCCTCCAGGTAGTCGTCATATTGGCTCTTGGAGGCGAATTCCATTTCCTGTCGATTGTATCTGCACAGTGCACATCAGGCGATCTGGGTTCATCACAAGCCAGTGTCTAGTGACAATATGAGACCCTTATTGTGTCATGTATCACGAAAGTATATATAAGACCACTATTCCTTCTATGCAACGCACATGCCCTCCACCCGATCCCTTATACGCTTCTCCTTGTGCATTGACATGTTGAAGTGAAGAGGTAGCAGCCCAACTGATGAAATTACTATGACCACCAACGGTGGGCGATTAAATTACCAGCATATCTAGTACGATCGTGCATCAATGGATTGTACTCTCACAGAGGAAATGAAATGCTGCATCTTGCCTGCATGCCCACCATCATGGTGACTCATCTGCAGGATTCCAGTGTTTCTCTGTCGGCAAAGCAGAAGATTACAACGGATGTCTGCCTGACATGTTGGCTATCTGCAATATTGAAAATGAAAGCATGGGCCAATCGAGGTTGTAACAAGCTATGACTGATATCTCTTTTCAACATAGCAAGATGTGATCAAACCTGAGGGATACAATAAAATCTCCACTTTGAAAAGGTTCGATGAGAAGACATCTCCTATATCGGGAGCAGAAGCCGGCGAAGAGCGGAAATGGTGGAGGCTGGCCACCCAGGGCAGCATGTGCCATCGCATTGCTCTCCTGGACTTTTATATTCTGTCCTTTTGGGACGATGGCGTTGAACAAGAGTCCCCAAAGACGCACAGAGTATTCATGCGGGGCTCAAATTGCTAGTTACCTGGCCGATCACAGCACAGGACCTCTTAAGAAGGACCCAGGTGAGTGAGGGGACGTTGGCTGAAGATCTTAAATCAACATAATCTTCATCAGAGAGGTGGTGCCTTGGATCATTAGTTGCATGTGGTGCATGCAGCTGCCGCGAAGACTGTCTTCTTTCTCCATGTCCCACGCACAGCTGGGAGAACATATCACTCCTGCTTCCTGAAGCTGGCCACACCACCCAGCCACAGATGCGAGAAGAGCTATGACCTCCTGCGGCTCAACGCCAGCATCCCAGCATGCGGACTGCTTGGCAGCCACGATGACCTCAGCATCCTGCAGTATTTGCCTTCAGATACAGCTATCGTCACACAGCTCAGGTTGCTCCCTCATCTGGCTTGCTAACATCCTGATTCACTGTCTCGACTTGCTTGTGATTTGCATTTGTTTCAATTAGGCGGCCCCTGACTGTGACTCCCCGAGCGCAGAGATCCACTCGATCGCATCCTGAGCGCCTATGAATTTGCTGTGGAGGTCGCCGCGCGGGCAGTCTATGGGCGGAAACAGGCGAAGGTGAGGGGCCGTCTGATGCAGAATGCACAAATATTTGTCTTCATTTTCTGTATTGCCTGCATGCAGTGTTGCGCGACTAATCAAAATGTAAACAGGTGGACCCTTCCAAGGTCAGCACGCGCGACGTGTGGCCCTGGTCCCTGCTTGTGCCATGGATGGAGGAGGACATCAGGTGGAGGGCGTCAAACAATGACGGCAGCTCGCTGAGTGGAAGCCTGGACCCCTATGACAACCCCTTGATCATGCCCCTGGCGCATTTTGTTGATGCCCCGATCGTGCATGAACTTCTGCACAATGGTGCGGCGCTCCAGGTAATTTGCTGCAATTTTTCCCTTCTTGCGTCTCTGCAATGCCACCAAAATGCTGCTGCCTGGGATCTGAGCACGGGGTCTCAAATCATGAAATTTCATCTACATGCAGGTGCTTGGGATCACAAACTACAGTCAATGGAAGGACACGGGAGACTTGAGGCGGTGCATGGCCGGCACGCCAAAGGCGCGGCTGCAGATCCAGCAGCTGGCCCTACAGAAGCTGGAGGCGTTTGCGCATGTGGGCATTACTGAGCGCCTGGAGGAGTCCATCCTGTCCCTGGCTGCCGCCATGCATCTCAAGATGAAGGGCCCAGCCTGGAAGGTTCGCTGGTTTCTTTTGGCAGTTTAATCAGGCATCTGCTGAGCGTTATGCTGGCCTCTTAAGCTTATAGTTCAACACTCTTCCTGAAGCAGAGAGTGACTTTTGCAAAGATGCTGTGATGGGATGCATCATCCCCGATGAAGGACGGCTGTGTGCAGGCAGCGCCAGATGCGTTCCAGGCAGGGCCAGATGGAGCGCTGAGGCAGGTGAAGGAGGATGAGGAGTACTTGCATCCGGCCCCGCTGGGCCATGCATACGCGCAGTGCGTGGCTCGAGCGCGCAAGAAGGCGGCTGCGCGCAAGGCATCCTCGTTCAGCTCATTGCCTTTGCCGAAGGGCCGCAGTCTGGAATTCTCCAAGGCGTCGCGCGCGGCAATAACTCCGGCCATTCTGGCTCGCATCAGGTGTCCCTCATTGCAACTTGGGCGGCACTTGACTTGTATTCTGCAGCCAAGGCATGCCGCTATGATGCTTCAACCTGGCCTGATAAATGTTGTGTGAATGGAGCATGTTCCCAAGGGAATCATGTCTTTGAGATCTTGGTTCTCGCTCCCCCAGGAACAAGAATACTGTGGATGCTGCACTGTGGGAGCGGGGACAGGAGATGTTTGCAGCAAAACTGGAGGCCCAGAGGAAAGGAGGGCTGCTGGAAACACTTCCCAGCATACCTGGTGAGGCCGTGGGGAAGGTCATTGCAGTGTCCTTACTCCAATGCTACCTGCATTGCTACCTGGCTTGCTCTTGAGCATTATGGGTGATCCAGCATGTAAGATGGCCGGGCTGAGACTGACAGTATCCTTGCAGGAGGGCCGGGCCAGGGGCGTGCGCATTTTGCGGGTCCCAGCCACAGCGCAAACCAAAGGGCCCAGAGATCTACAGATGAACTGAAATTCAGATAGCAGCTTGCAGAGCAATACTTTCAAAGAAAGCTGCTTTGTGTGGTGGAGTGTGATGTCGTCACGTGCCTGCAGCAAGCCTTAGAAGGGATTTGATAAAGCAAATCGAGACGTGGCGTGCTCCTTGTGGGCAGTCCCACCCATTCCAGCTGATTTCAGTTCTTTGATACGATTGTATTTATTTATATTGATAAACAAGGAGAGAATTATCTAAATATGTTGGATCGAAGCCTCGTACAATGTTCGCAATTCGTGATCGTCCCCAGATCACGAGCGACATGTAGGCCTGTGCTTTGCAATGCAGCTGCAGCCACAGAGAATAAAACTCTTGCGGCTGCAAAAGTGAAGAAACTTGGTGACAGCGACCTTCTTGTAAGCCGTAAGTGACCTCAACCATCAGCACCTGGACAGTCTCAAATCCCCAGATCATCAGATCAATCGGATTATCATATAGTTGCTCTCAAGTTGTGGTCAGCACTGCAGTTGAAATCCTTTGAAATTTCATACTTAGCTATCGACGTTCACATATCTATCGGCATCCTTCTCTGTGCAGAATGCTGCTTGGGGACGATGACTTGGGGTGTCCAGAACACCGAGGCAGATGCCCACACCCAGCTGAGCTATGCCATCAATGACTCCGGAGTAAACTTCATTGATACAGCCGAAATCTATCCTGTCCCACCAAGGTACATGCTCTGGGCAGCATGGAGGGGACCTGCCTGATTAGTGTGCCTTTCTCTGGACCCAAAAGCCTCAGATGACCTCTGAGTGGGCTATCGCACAATTTGCAAAACAGGGGTATTCTCGAAGACAGTCCTGTGCCTTGCATGCAAGGCACGGGTTATAAGGCAGATGTCTGGTGTGCAGTGCGGAGACACAGGGAAAGACAGATGAATACATCTCCACTTGGCTCAAAAGTCAGGCTCGTGACAAAGTAATCCTGGCGACAAAGGTGGCTGGGTATGGGAATAAGTATTTGAGAAAGAACGGAGAGCAAACTCGCATCACTGCTGAGCAAGTGGAGGAGAGCGTGGAGGGAAGCTTGAGGCGCCTGAAGACAGACTACATCGACTTGTTGCAGGTAGAATGTGGTTTTGCTTGTTGACAATCCATGCTGCTTAATGAGCGGTGCTTTGTCGCTTCTTCTCCAGGACATGCGCATTGTCAATTCTGGGTATGCGGGATTGCGGGCATGAAGCCTGCTGAAGGAAGCAAACGTCTGAGCTGTGAATATGCAATCACGCGTGATTGTTTGTGGCAGATCCACTGGCCAGACAGGTATGTGCCGCTATTTGGAGCCGCCGCATACGATCCAGTGAATGAGCGAGAGGATGTGCCATTTGAGGAGCAGCTCAAAGCCCTTGAGAAGGTTGTCAAGGCTGGCAAGGTGAAACTCTGCCAGAGCCACTGCGATTCCTTACTAGATACAAAGGTTCCTTGCTGTGTCAATGCAGTCTCGGAAGGGGCTGAATGTGTGCAGCTGTGCGGGTTAGGTGCGATACATTGGCGTCTCCAATGAGACATCGTACGGGGTCATGCGCTTTGTGCAGCTGGCAGAGCAGCTAGGACTCCCCAAGATAGTCAGCATCCAGAATTCATACAGTCTGCTGGTGCGCGCAGGCTCGCTCACACCTGCCGTGTGGGTTTATTGTCTATTAAGTTGCAATTTCACGTTTTGCAGTCGTTTGGGGTGGCTGTTCTTGAGGCACATATCTTGGGCAGGTGAGATCTGGCTTTGAGACGGACTTGGCAGAGGTGTGTGCTCCCACCAAAACCAATGTCGGCCTCCTGGCCTACAGCCCACTGGCAGGCGGATCGCTGTCTGGAAAGTACATCGATGGCCCGGCAGAGGGCTCCCGGTTCACCCTTTTCCCAGGTGCACTTGTTTCTTTATTCCCTGGGCTGGAAGAGGAAGCAGCTTTGCATGCCTGATCCTGTCACTTTGTTGCCGTGCATTGTATCAGGGATGCCCTTTACACGTGCAGGTTACATGGAGCGGTACACTAAGAGCCTGGCAAAGCAGGCTGTCGGCGAGTATGCACAGGTCGCCCAGAAGCATGGTCTCACTCCCACGCAGCTTGCACTAGCTTGGTGTAAATCGCGATGGAATGTTGCGTCGACAATCATAGGAGCTACCAGCCTGGAACAGCTGAAGGTGGGCAAAGTCTGCAGGAATGAATTGATTTCGAATTTTGCCCTTCCTTTTGGCCTTATTATAATGATTTGTGCCACACGATGATTATGTTGCCTTTGCAGGAGAACATTGGAGCATTTGACATCGATCTTTCAGAGGAGGCCTTGAAGGATATTGACAGGGTTTACAAGCAGTTCCGCGATCCAACTACAAAGCCATTGGATGACTGAGACTTTAATACCTAAGCCAGGACATTGCAATTGCTTATCATCTGCTTGAGTGATGATCTCACTGCAATGCAAGCACTTGTTTTGGAAGCAAGTCTTGCATCATTATCAGGACAATCAATAGCTCTAAATGATGTCTTAGAACCGAATGGTCTAGCCCTTGTATAATTGTCAAGGCATATCTTTCTTGGTATTACCTGCAGTATACATTCAGCAGGATGGCTGAATATCTTGACTGGAAACAGTCACAAGCATGAATGATGGGAGACTCATGGACTACTAGTAAATGACAGATGTTCAGTCACGACTCCTTGTCAGAAGTATTACTAGGATCGTCAATGTAATATTGGAATTTTCCCTGCATCAATGGCTCCATGGAGGCCAGGCTTGTTTAGACCTACAATTTGGCATCTATCAAATTTGCAAGAGATGCTGACTTTTCTACTGACTTCACTAATTGTCTATAAATCAGCGGATATGTTCAAATAAATTCTACCATGCAGTTTAGGTTTACACGTTGCATTCGAGCCACCAGCCCAACAATTGTCATCGCAGGCTGCCTACAGGAGAAGTTGACGCAGTGTTTGTGGCAGTGACAGCGATTGGCGTGGCCGCCTGCAAGTTGCCGCTCAGCAGGGCTGTGCTCTCAGCAGCCGCGCTCGACAAACACGACTCAGCCTCAACCCCTCCTGTGGGTGGCGCCTGATCCTGCAATCACAGGCAGCCGTCAGCCCCACACTGCACCACCGCCACTGGCAACCGCAGACCACTCACAGGAGCCCTGTCCTTGTCAGTCTGATATGGAGCAACCCCAGCTGAAGCCACACTGGACGGAAAGAAACATACTGCGTGCTGGAGGGCCACTGTTCCCCAGCAGCAGGTGCCTGCTGGACATGAGGAGACAGCGGAGGCAGAGGGGCGCGTGCACGCACCTGTGGCTGGGACAGGGCAGCTGGGGTGGGCATGGAGCGGGGCACCAGCCACACCAGAGGCACCAGGATGGCCCAGGCCAGCAGCTGCATGACGGCCGTTATGAGAAAGGCCGCCCCAAAGCCCCACTTCGCTATCATGAACCCCCCAAACGCTGCCGAGCCCGACCAGGAGAACACAAAAAGCGAGTCCAAGCTGTTCCACCGCGCACGGGCACTCTGCAGCCAGGCAGCATGCGTCAGGCCCTGCCTTGCCCTAGACAGCCTCAGACATCACTGCATCATGAACCACAGTGCAAGCCACTCACACCGGCTGGAATGAAGAGGGCTGCCAAAAACAATCTGAATAGTTAGAGGACCATGGCAAGGCTACCTTTGGCACGAAGTCCATCAGGATAGACTTCTGCAGGGCGTATGTCGAATTGTTGGCCATCGTCCGCAGCAGATAGACGCAGACAACCAGCGGCGGATTCCGCCACATCCCCTGATCCAAGCTCATCCACACCAGCAGGAACCCTCCCAGCAGCTTCACAGCTGATATTGCATGCACACGCCCTGTGGACAAGCACCACATAAAGTCACACATCCAACCAGAAACGACTTGACAAAGGCACCTACTGCTGTCTGCTTAGTGCAACGGAGCAGCCTGCTTAAAGACTGCACAGGGGCACCCTTCTGTCTACACATGGAGAGAGAGACATTCCAATGATCACTGCCAAGGTAATAGGTGGCAGGTGCGTACCGATGCAGAGCGCTAGCGGGTGCATGGCGTAGGACGAGAGCGCGAGCAGGAAGGGCACGGCGGCAGCCATCCCCTGAAAGGTGGTCGCCAAAACCCGGAAGTCAGACCCTTATTGCCACGCGCAGTCTGCAGCAAATGCAGAGTGTATGCTGCCTCAGCAGCTGCATGTGTTGGCCGTTTCCTGTTCTTTTCTCACCTGGACGGCCATGGGGCTCAGCTGCACCTCCTGGATCCAGAACACCGGGAAGAACTTGATGGTCATGCCGGATGCCAGCCCATAAACCGTGTCGGAGGCCGCCAGCAGGTATGGCACCGCCGTCGGCGTCAGGCACAGCCACCGCTCCCTGCCGCCCGTTCCCTTCCTCTCCCCTGGCCCCTCCTCTGCACCAATAAAGTCTGCTCAGCTCAGGTGTCCCAGCTCTTTACATCACTGTCTACCTCTCCAGGTAGCGTGCTGCATTAAACTCTGGACTCAATTACAATTGGCAGCGCCAACTTGGCGCGTGGCTTTTCACAGGTCTTTGTCATTTTCACTGAAGCAACCAAACATTTGTGCGACGATGAGCATTTGGCGTGGCCAGCCCCTGCTACACAGAGGAGAAAGGAGTCCTATACTTGCTGCAAAGGAGGAGCGCACCGACATCCTTATGCGGCTGCAGCAGAGCTTCGGTGATGGGGCCGGCTTCGGCATCCAGGGAATTGTCGTCATTGAACATGAAGATAGTGCAGATGGGCACGAGCGCGACGGCCATGCCAATGAGCACCACGGCGCCCAGAGTGTGCAGCGACCAGCTGTTGCCGCGCAGCCAGAACAGCAGCGCCGCCAGCAGCGGCCCGATCGCGCTCGCCAGGTAGTTGCTGCTGTACATCAGCGTGTAGATGCGGTCCCGGCCGCCTGCACGCACCGGGACACCTCATTCCATGTAGTACTCTTGTTGTGTATTTCCTCCTGCTGAATGGGCAGAGGGGCGTCTGCAGACAAGCTAGAGGTCGAGGTAAATTCAATTTGTTGGACTCGTCACATCCGAGCACAACACCATGCATGGACAGCGCATGGATCAAGGCACAGTGCAGCTGGGAGCGCACCCGTTGGCACAGAGTCTGCAAACAGGGAGTCCACGATCGGCCAGGACCCGTAGGCAGCCCCCCACAGGGCCATTGCCCCGCAGAGCAGCAGGAACTTGTTGTCGGTGGTGATGTACAGCAGTGACACATCGTATTGTGGGGCGAGGACGGCATACACCGTCAAGATAATGGCTAAGGCATTTACCACTGCAGTGGCTCTCAGCACGCGGTCCCTCCGCGTGCGATCAGCCACCCACCCAGCTGTAATGCAGCAAACATCAATTTAT